>JAESGH010000188.1_pt1 | contig 137496 bp, 138 predicted proteins | sample 9269641 | NCBI WGS metagenome assembly JAESGH01 (sample SAMN14515345, study PRJNA621665) | algae metagenome | isolation source: Phormidium tanganyikae FI6-MK23 and co-occurring heterotrophs from granitic... | place: USA: Fort Irwin, California | collected 1998-05-24 | reverse complement strand
CCTGGATGTATTCCCTGCTCGGCCGCGAGATGAAGGTTCACGACACCCAGATCCTCGGCCACATCATGAGTACCGCGGCCTTCTTCGCGTCGACGAGCGTCATCGTGATGGGTGCGTTGCTGGGCGCGCTGATCAATCTCGATCGAAGCAAGCTGCCGCCCGGCGCAACCATTCTCGACTACACCGCCCCGCGCAATCCGCTCGAGCTGAAGCTAGTCCTGATCATGGCGGTTGCGGTCTACGCTTTCCTCAGCTTCACATGGTGCATCAGACAGGCGAACTACGCCGCCGTCATGGTGGGCGCGGCACCCGGTCCCCCGCTAGACTCGGACATCCGAAATCGGCTGTCGATCCATATGGGCGACATCATTACGCAAGTCGCCAGCGCCTATGACAACGGGCTCAGGTCCTATTATTTCGCCATCGGCGCCGTGCTTTGGATCGTCCATCCGTCGCTTTTCATCGCCGCGACCGGCTGCATCGTCCTTCTCCTGCTGCGCCGACAGTCGACCTCCCGAACGGCAAGCGCTCTCAGAGATTTGGCTGACGCGCGAGCTCCCTTACATCCCGACAGCAAATAAGGCTGCCCGGTGCCGGCCAAGACGCGACATGATGCGCCATCTTGCGCTGATGCCCTGGACGGATCATCACTGGACCATGCCCGCAAAACCCCTCGCCGAACTGATCGATGACTGCCTTGCGCCCGCGCTCGCGGCGCAGGGTTTCGCCGGGCGGTCGGTCGTCGCCTTCTGGCCGGAGATCGTCGGCGAGCGGCTGGCGCAGCGCACGCGGCCGCTCAAGATCGACTGGCCGCGGCGGCGCGGCGCGCCGGGCGAACTCTCCGACCCGGCGACCTTGGTCGTGCGTGTCGAGGGCGCCTTCGCCCTGGAGATGCAGCAGCTCGGCCCGCTGGTGCTGGAGCGGGTCAACAGTCATCTCGGCTGGCGCGCCGTCGGCAAGCTGGTGCTGAAGCAAGGACCGGTCGCGCCGCCGGCCGCGCCGAAGCCCGCTGCGCCTCCTGATCCAGCGGTTCTGGCGCGGATCGACGAACAGGTCGCCGGCGTTGAGAATACCGAGTTGCGTGAGGCGCTGGCGCGGCTGGGGCGCGGCATCGCGCAGCGGCGCCAGGTCGCGGGGGACGACACGGCTTCGTGAGCGGGAAGCGGCGAACCGATCTTGCCACAATCCTGATGGCGACTATGGTCCGCAGCAATTACGTCGCCATCAGGGATTGTCTCATGACCAGCCGCCGCCAGGTGTTGATCGGCTCCGCCGCCTTGGCCCTCTCGCCACTTCTCGCCAGCCAGGGCGCTTCGGCACAGACCCTTCCTGGGGTCGCCAACCCGCTCGGCGACGTCTGGCTCGGCAGCGCCGACGCCAAGGTCTCGATCATCGAGTACGCCTCGCTGACCTGCAGCCACTGCGCCACCTTCCACAAGGACACCTGGCCGGCGTTGAAGGCGAAGTACATCGACACCGGCAAGGTGCGCTTCGTGCTCCGCGAGTTCCCGCTCGATCCGCTCGCCACGGCCGGCTTCATGCTGGCGCGCTGCAACGGCACCGACAAATACTACCCGCTGACCGACCTGCTGTTCGCGCAGCAGCGCAACTGGGCCTTCACCGAAAAGCCGGTCGATGCGCTCTCGAGCCTGGTCAAGCAGGCCGGTTTCACACAGGAATCTTTCGAAGCCTGCCTGAAACGTCAGGACATTTACGACGCTGTCACGCAGGTTAAGGAAGGTGGGGCCAAGGCTGGCGTGGACTCCACCCCGACCTTCTTCATCAACGGGCAGAAGCGCTCCGGTGCACTCAGCCTCGCCGAATTCGACAAGATCCTCGAGCCGCTGCTCGGCAGCTGAGAACGCGCGTCTTCCCTTCTCCCCTCGGGGGAGAAGGTGGCAGCGCGAAGCGCTGACGGATGAGGTAAGGACACCCGTAACCTTCCCCCGTCTCACCCAGTCGCACCGCCCTCATCCGTCTGCTTTGCAGACACCTTCGCCCCCGAGGGGAGAAGGAAGGATGCGTCGATGCAGCTGACGCGCCTCAAGCTCGCCGGCTTCAAGACCTTCGTCGAGCCGGCCGAATTCCAGATCGAGCCAGGACTGACCGGCATTGTCGGGCCGAATGGCTGCGGCAAATCCAATCTCGTCGAAGCCCTGCGCTGGGTGATGGGCGAAAGCTCGTTCAAGAACATGCGCGGCTCGGGCATGGACGACGTCATCTTCGGCGGCTCGTCCGAGCGCCCGGCCCGCAACATGGCCGAGGTCGCCCTCACCCTCGACAATAGCGATCGCAAGGCGCCGGCCGCCTTCAACGACGCCGAGGTGCTGGAAGTCACCCGCCGAATCGAACGCGAGGAAGGCTCGACCTACCGGATCAACGGCAAGGAGGTGCGCGCCCGCGACGTGCAGCTGCTCTTCGCCGATGCCGCGACCGGCGCGCGCTCGCCGGCGCTGGTGCGCCAGGGCCAGATCAGCGAGATCATCTCGGCCAAGCCGCAATCGCGCCGGCGCATTCTCGAAGACGCCGCCGGCATCGCAGGGCTGCACAGCCGCCGCCACGAGGCGGAGCTACGGCTCAAGGGCGCCGAGGACAATCTCAACCGGCTTGAGGACGTGCTCGCCGAGATCGACGGGCAGGTCGAGGCCCTGCAGCGCCAGGCTCGGCAGGCGACGCGCTATCGCAACCTCGCCTCGGACATCCGCAAGGCCGAGGCCGTACTGGCGCTGATCGCCCATCACGAAGCGAAGACGCAAGAAGCGGCGGCCGAGCGGGCGCTCGAAGCCGCCGTGCGCGAAGTCGCCGACAAGACCGGCGTGCAGGCGGAGGCGGCGCGGCTCCAGGCGGTCGCTGCGCATGCGCTGCCGGCGCTCCGCGAAGGCGAGGCGGCTGCGGCCGCGGCGCTCGTGCGATTGAAGCGCGGTCTCGACGAGATCGAAGCCGAGAACCGGCGCGCCAGGCAGCGCACCGAGGAATTGGCGAAGCGGCTCGCCGAATTGCAGAGCGATCTCGCCCGGCAGGACAGCCTCGGCAAGGATGCGAGCGACAGCCTGTCCCGGCTGACGGCCGAGGATGAGGGCCTGCGGCTGGAGGCCGAGGCTGCCGCTGGCGGCAGCAAGGCCGCAGCGACCGAGCTCGCCGAGGCCGAGAAGGCTCTGGCAGCGGCGGAAGCCGAACATGCCGCTGTGCAGGCGCGGCTGTCCGAGCTCGCCGCCCGGCGCGGCGCGCTCGAACGGGCGCTGCGCGAGGCCAAAGAGCGCGAAGCCCGTCATGCCGCCGAGCGCGAACGCCTGCAACGCGACCAGGCGGCGCTCGATGCCGACGGCACAGCCGCCTCGCTCGACGGTTTGCGCAGCACGGTCGCAGCGGCCGAGATAGCGATGCAAGGCGCGGATACAGCCGCCGCAGCAGCGCGCGGCGCCCTCGCCGCGGCCCGGGAGGCAGAAGCGCAACTGCGCGGGCCGGTCGCGGAAGCGGATCGCAAGGCGCAGCGCCTCGAAACCGAGGTCCGCACCTTGCAGAAGCTGCTCGCCCCGGCGGCGGGTGGGCGCTGGCCGCCGGTGCTCGATTCGATCGCAGCCGCCAAGGGCTATGAAACGGCGCTCGGCGCGGCGCTTGGCGACGATCTCGACGCCTCAGCCGATCCCGCGGCTCCGGCGCATTGGTCGGGCAGCGGCAGCGGTGACAGCGACCCTGCCCTTCCGGGTGGCGTCGAGCCGCTCGCCAAACATGTCCGCGGGCCGGCTGCGCTCGCCCGACGCCTGCGCCAGATCGGCGTCGTCGCCCGTGCGGATGGCGCCGCCTTGCGGCCAAAACTGCTGCCGGGCCAGAGGCTTGTCTCGCGCGAGGGCGACATCTGGCGCTGGGACGGCTTCACCAGCGCCGCCGAAGCGCCCTCGCCCGCCGCCCGCCGGCTCGCCGAAAAGAACCGGCTCGGCGATCTCGAACGCGAGGCGCAAGCAGCCCGTGAAGCCTCCGAAGCAGCCCGGGACGGGCTCGACCAGGCGAGCGAGCACACCAAAGCCGCCGCGCAAGCCGAGGCGAAGGCGCTGGAGGCAGCCCGCGAGACGCGCGGCAATCTCGACCAGGCGCGCGAGCGGCTGGCCCAGGCCGAGCGCAAGGCCGGCGAGACCGCCGCCCGCCGCTCGGCCCTGACCGAGGCGATCGGTCGGATCGGCCAGAATATCGCCGATGCGCAGGCACAGACCGAGGCCGCGAATCAGGATCTCGCCGGCCTTGCCCCGGCGCCCGAGCTGGAAAGCGCCCTGCTCGCCGCCCGGGCCGAACTGGGCGAGCGTCGCGCGGCGGCCTCCGAAGCGCGGGCGCGAGTGCAGACGCAAGGGCGCGAGGCCGAACTACGCAGCCGCAGGCGCGAGGCGATCGCAGGGGATCTGCGCGCCTGGCGCGAGCGGGCGGCGACGAGCGAGCAGAGCGCGACCGATACGCGCCGGCGAATCGAGACAACGGCGGCCGAGCACAAGGCGCTGCTGGAAGCGCCCGACACTTTCCTGGTCGAGCGTCGCCGGCTGCTGGGCGAAATCGAGACGGCGGAAGGCGCTCGCCGTGAGGCGGCCGACAAGCTCGCCGCCGGCGAAGTCGCGCAGGCGGAGGCTGACCGGCAGGCGCGTGCGGCGCTGGAAGGGCTCTCAGCGGCGCGCGAAGCCCGCGCGAGCGCCGAGGCCAGGCTGGAGGCGGCGCGCCAGCGCCTCGCCGACGTCGTGCGCCAGATCGTCGACGGGCTGGAGACCGAGGTCGCCAATCTGCATCAGCTCGCCGGGCTGAAGATCGGGGATACGCCGCCGGATGCCGAGGATGTCGAGCGTCGGCTCGGCGGGCTCAAGGCCGAGCGCGAGCGGCTCGGTGCGGTCAACCTGCGCGCCGACGACGAATTGACCGAGGTCCAGGGCAAGCGCAGCGGCCTCGCGACCGAGCGCGACGACCTGACCGAGGCGATAAGGCGCCTGCGCCAGGCGATCGGCGCGCTCAATCGCGAAGGCCGGGAGCGGCTTCTTGCCGCATTCGAGATCGTCAACGGCCATTTCCAGCATCTGTTCGGGGTGCTGTTCGGCGGCGGCACGGCCGAGCTCACCTTGGTCGATTCGGAGGACCCGCTCGAAGCCGGGCTTGAGATCATCGCGCGCCCCCCGGGCAAAAAGCCGCAGGTGATGACATTGCTCTCCGGCGGCGAGCAGGCTCTGACCGCGACCGCGCTGATCTTCGCGGTGTTCCTGACCAACCCCTCGCCGATCTGCGTGCTCGACGAGGTCGATGCCCCGCTCGATGACGCCAATGTCGAGCGCTATTGCGACCTGCTCGAGGAGATGGCGCGAAACACCTCGACGCGCTTCATCCTGATCACCCACAATCCAATCACCATGGCCCGGATGGACCGGCTGTTCGGCGTCACCATGGCCGAGCGGGGCGTGAGCCAGATGGTCTCGGTCGACCTCGCCACTGCCGAGAGCATCCGCGAGGCGGTCTGACATTATTGCCGCGGCGCACAAGAATCGTCCGGATCGGCCTGCGGCACTCTAAAATCATTATATCTTTCAAGGCATTAATCACTGCCAGCGTAGCTTGACACCATATAACCCCGTCAATATGGTGCGCCCGATTTTTCCGGCGCGGCGGGGCTTTTTTCATCGCTCGGAGCGGTCAGCAATCCGATTAGCGCCCGCCACCGTGATCCGGCTACGGATCGACCGGTCAGGCAGCGCAAATCAGCGACAATTCCGGTATTGTCCGGTTCTCCAGGGGACCGAGCACGGAGGGGTCGTGTCATGACGGCGGTCGAGCGACGATGACGGGCCAGGACGGAAAGAGTTCGGGCCCGGAGCGGCCTGCGGATGAGGATGCGAGCCTGGACAGCCGGCTCAAATCCCTCGATGCGGGCCTGAAGCGTGCGACCAACCAGACGGAAGCCGAAATCCGGCGCGAGAGCACATCCTCCGACTCCAGCGGAATCGGCCAGGCGATGCGGCTTTCCACGGAATTCGTAGCTGGCATCATCGTCGGCGGCGGGCTCGGCTGGGCCGTCGATAAATGGCTCGGGACGGCGCCCTTCGGGATGATCGTCCTGCTGATGCTCGGTTTCGGCGCCGGCGTGATGAACGTCGTGCGCGCAGCGGGCTTGATGAAATCGCGCACTGACGATAAGTCGGGCGCGCAGAACTGAGGCTCGGTCCCGAAAGGGGCCGTCTTATGGCAGGAACAAGGGCGACAGATGGCTGGTCCGATCGAACAATTCGAGATCAAACCGATCGTGTCTCTTGGCAAGATCGGCGGGAGCGAAATCGCTTTCACCAATTCGGCCCTGTTCATGGTCGCCGCCGTCGCCATCATCGTGCTGCTGTTCGTCTATGGCACGCGCAACCGCTCGCTGGTTCCGGGCCGGCTGCAATCCCTGGCGGAGATGGGCTACGAGTTCGTAGCCAACACAGTGAAAGACTCGGCCGGCCATGACGGCATGAAGTTCATGCCGCTGGTGTTCTCGCTCTTCATGTTCGTGCTGGTATGCAACATGCTCGGCATGATCCCGGGCGCGTTCACCGTCACCAGCCACCTGATCGTCACTGCCGCGCTCGCCGCGCTCGTGATCCTCACTGTCATCATCTACGGCATCGCCAAGCATGGCTCGCACTTCTTCGGGCTGTTCGTGCCCAAGGGCGTGCATCCGCTGATGCTGATCATCCTGGTGCCGATCGAGGTGATCTCCTTCGTCTCGCGCCCGATCAGCCTGTCGGTCCGCCTCTTCGCCAATATGCTGGCCGGCCACATCGCGCTCAAGATCTTCGCCGGTTTTGTGGCGACGCTGCTCTTCGCCGGCGGCTGGGCCATCCTCTCGCCGCTGCCGCTCGTGCTGACCATCGCGCTGATCGCGCTCGAATTCCTGGTCGCCGGGCTGCAGGCCTATGTCTTCGCCGTGCTGACCTGCATCTACCTGCACGACGCTCTGCATCCGGGCCACTGATCGGCCCTGATCCTCAAGTTCACCCCTCGACTGTCACAACTATCCCCCTAAGGAGCATTTCCATGGATCCCGTCGCAGCCAAGTACATCGGCGCTGGTCTCGCTTGCCTCGGCATGGCCGGCGCGGGCATCGGCCTCGGCAACCTCTTCGGCCAGTTCCTCTCGGGCGCCCTGCGCAACCCGTCGGCGGCCGATGGCCAGCGCGGCACCCTGCTGCTCGGCTTCGCGCTGACTGAAGCGCTCGGCATCTTCTCGCTGCTGATCGCGCTGCTGCTGCTCTTCGCGGTCTGATCGCGAACGCTACTCGAGCCTGCCGCAGGCGGCGCCTCTCATAAGGCGTCATGCGGCAGGCTCCCGCCTCCCTTCCCTATCGCCGTGCGAACCGTTCGGGCTCGTGCGGCCGGATGAGGTTCAGTGATGGCAGCGCCAGCCACGACCACCGGAACGACCGCCCATGGCGGCGCGGCTCCCGCCCATGGTGGCGGCTTCCCGCCCTTCCAGGGTGAAACCTTTGCTTCGCAGCTGCTCTGGCTCGCGATCACCTTCGGCTTCCTCTACTGGCTTGCCGCCAAGGTCATCGTGCCGCGTCTCGGCACCATCCTCGAGGACCGCGCCAACAAGATCGGTGGCGACCTCGACGAAGCGGCTGCGATGAAGGCCAAGGCCGAAGAGGCCGGTCAGGCCTATGAGAAGTCGCTTGCCGAAGCCCGCGCCAAGTCGCAGGCGATCGCGCAGGAGACGCGCGAGAAGGTCAACGCCGACAGCGCCGCGCGGCGCAAGACGGTCGAGGCCGATCTTGCCGCCAAGCTTGCCGATGCCGAGGCCATGATCGTCGCCACCAAGACCGAGGCGATGAGCCATGTCGGGGCGATCGCCGCCGACGCGGCCAGTGCAATCGTCAACCGCCTGACCGGCGCCGCTCCGGCTCCGGCCGACGCTGCCAAGGCGGTCAAGACCGCGCTGGGAGGCTGAGCATCATGTTGGCCAATCCAACCTTCTGGGTTCTCGTCGCGACCGTGATCTTCCTCGCCATGGCGGTGAAGATGGGCGCTCTCAAGGGCCTCACCGGCGCGCTCGACGCGCGCGGCGAGCTCGTCGCCCGCGAGCTCGCCGAAGCCCGCCGCCTGCGTCACGAGGCCGAGCTGCTGCTCGCCGAGTTCGAAGGCAAGCGCAAGGCCGCCGAGGCCGAGGCCGAGGCGATCGTCGCCAACGCCAGGGACGAGGCCCAGCGCCTCGCCAAGGACGCCGAGGAGAAGCTCGCGGAGTTCGTCACCCGGCGGACCAAATCGGCCGAGGACAAGATCGCCCAGGCCGAGACGCAGGCGACCGCCGAGGTCCGCGCCGCCGCCGCCGAGGCTGCGACCCGCGCCGCCGAGGTCATCCTGCGCGGCCAGGTCGCCGGCAAGGCCGGTGCCGACCTGATCGCCGCCGGTCTCAAGGACGTCCGCGCCAAGCTCAACTGAGCCGTTCGCGCCCTTAAGCAGAAACAAGAACGCCGCGGTCTTCGGACCGCGGCGTTTTTCGTTTGTGGCTGGAGCGAGCCGGGAGCCCTGCCTACTGGATCGCGACCGCTGTTCCTGGAACCGGGAGCGGAGCGGTCGCGGGCGCCGCCGCGGCCTTCGGAGCCACGGGGCGGACGACAGGCTGAGGCAGCTTCGTGGCGGCCGGTGCGGCTGCCGGCGTAACGGCGAGTTTCGGCTTCGGCCGGCGCGGCTGGATCGTCGAGGTCATGATCCCCTGGGGCGTGTCGAGCCCGTAGATGTCGTCGCGGAACTGCACCAGCCCTTCGGCATCCTGCCAGCCGGTCATGTAGACCCAGGCGACCGGCACGGCTTTCTTCAGCGTGACGTTCTTGCGCTCGCCCTTGGCGATCTCGGCCTCGATCGCCGGCTGGGTCCACTCTGTCCCTTCCAGAAGCCAGGCGGCGAGATCGCGCACGCCCTCGATGCGGGCGCAGCCGGAGGAGTTGAAGCGGACATCGTTACGGAACAGCGACTTCTTCGGCGTATCATGCATGTAGACCGCCTCGCCGTTCGGCATGTCGATCTTGAGCTGCCCGAGCGAGTTGGTCGGGCCCGGCTCCTGCCGGACGTAGAAATAGGGATTGGTCAGGCTGGCCCAGTTGACGCTGGCCGGATCGATCTCGCGGTTTTCGGCGCCGAGCAGCTTCATGTTGGACTTGGCGATAAAGTCCGGCTCCTTGCGCATCTTCGGGATGATGTCGGCCTTCACGATCGACATCGGCACCGTCCAGTACGGATTGAGGTTGACCGAAGTGATATTGGCCTGAAGCACGGGCGACGGCCGGTCCGGCCGCCCGACCACGGCGAGGTGGCGGCGCTGCACCACGCCTTTCTCCACCGCCTCGGCGCTGGCGCCAGGGATGTTCACGACGACATAGCGGTCGGTGAAGCTGAAGCCGTTGCCCTTGAGCCGCTCCAGTGTTGCCGTGAGCTGGTTGAGACGGACTTCGACCGGCACGTTCAATGCCTTCAAAGTGAGGCGGCCGACCGTACCGAGATCGGACAGGCCATGGCGGCGCTGGAAGCGCTTCACGGCGGCGACGACGGCCGCATCGTAGACATCGCCGGGAAGGGCATCCGGCGGCAGGTCGCCGCTCAGCATCAGGCGCTGCTTCAGCAGGGCAACGTCCGGCCCCTGCGAATCGGACTTCAGCGCGGTCGCAGCATTGGAGATCTTCGGCCAACCGCCGCGACCAGCGATGTCCTCATGCGTGATCAGCGCCTCGAGCGTACGGTCATAGGTCTTCGGGCCATAGCCCGGCTCCTCGGCGCGGGAGGCCGAGAGCATCGCCGCGAAGGAGACCGCGGCGGTGAGCACATGGCGAAGGCGAACGCGATACATCGGCGAGCTTCCAAGGCGCGAGGATACACGCCGTCGCAAGCTTCCCTCGCATATGGTCAAGGAAGCCTTAAGGCAGCGCTGCTGCATTGACCATAAGTCAGCTCGCTTGCCCGGAAATTGGAAATGACCCATATAGTCATCATGGTCATTTCGAAGGAAGCGGCGCATGACATCGGCATCGAAAACGAGCTGGAGCGTCGCCGACGCCAAGGCGCGCTTCTCCGAGCTCATCGACAAGGCGAAATCCGAGGGACCACAGACGGTGACCCGCAACGGCAAGCCGGCAGCGGTGCTGGTGTCGGTAGAGGAGTGGGAGAAGAAGACGGCGCCGAAGGGCAATTTGTTGGAGTTTCTGCAGAACTCGCCACTGCGCGGGGCTGATCTCGACCTCAGGCGCCTCACCGATCAGCCGCGCGACATCGAGCTGTGAGAATCCTGCTCGACACCAACGTCATTTCCGAGCCACAGAAGCCGCAACCATCCACGGCGGTCGAGCGCTTCATCCGGGATACACCGGAGGAAAGCCTTTATCTCAGCATCATTACGATCGCCGAGCTGTATCGCGGCGTAGCCTTGATGGCGGAAGGCCGCCGACGCATCCGTCTGAGCGAATGGGTCGCAGCCGAGCTGCCGGCGCGCTTCGGAGACCGACTCCTTCCGATCTCGACATCGACCGCGGCACTCTGGGGCGAGGTGATGGCGCAGTCCCGGCGGGATGGCCTGAACACGTCCATCATGGACGGATTTCTCGCGGCGACGGCAGCCGCGCACAACCTCGCCATCGCGACCCGCAATGTCCGGCACTTCACCGGCCTCGGGCTGACGGTGATCGATCCCTGGAACGAGACCTAGAGCATTTCCGCAATTCTTCGAATCGCGAAATTGCTCTAGATCCTTGTTCTATCGCATTTTCTTCACGCGAACCGGTGTCCACTTCGCTCGAAAATGCTCTAGAAGACGCGAGATTCGATCAGGTTCGGCAACCTGATCGAATCCAACGCGGAATGCGCACCTTACTCCGCCGCTTCCTTCACGGGCGCGGGCTTTTCCCATTTCAGCACCGGCTGGCGCGCGGCCCTCGTCTCGTCGAGGCGGCGCATCGGGGCGTGATGGGGAGCGGCGGTGAAGCGGCTCTTGTCGTTGCCCTTGGCCGCTATGGCGAGGTCGCGCAGCGTCGCGACGAACAGGTCGAGCGAGGCCTTCGATTCCGACTCGGTCGGCTCGATCAGCATGGCGCCGTGAACGACGAGCGGGAAATACACCGTCATCGGGTGGTAGCCCTCGTCGATCATCGCCTTGGCGAAATCGAGCGTGGTGACGCCGGTGCCTTTCAGCCATTCGTCGTCGAACAGCGCCTCGTGCATCGAGGGATGGTCGGGGAAGGGCAGCGACATCAGGTCGGCGAGGCCGGCGCGGATATAGTTGGCGTTCAGCACCGCGTCTTCCGAGGCCTGCTTCATGCCGTCGGCGCCATGGCTGAGCATATAGGCGAGCGCGCGAACATACATGCCCATCTGGCCATGGAAGGCAGTCATGCGGCCGAAGGGGTCGTTCCCCTCCGGTGCGTCGGCCTTGTGCTCGACGAGACGCGACTTGCCGCCCTCGACATGAATGAACGGCACCGGCGCGTAGGGCGCCAGACGCTCCGACAGCACGACTGGGCCGGCGCCCGGACCGCCGCCGCCATGCGGGGTCGAGAAAGTCTTGTGCAGGTTGATGTGCATGGCGTCGACGCCGAGATCGCCCGGACGAGCCTTGCCGACGATCGCGTTGAAGTTGGCGCCGTCGCAGTAAAAATAGGCGCCGGCCTCGTGCATCGCCGCGGCGATCTCGACGATCTGCGGCTCGAAGATGCCGCAGGTGTTCGGGTTGGTCAGCATGATCGCGGCGACGTCGGGGCCGAGCAGCGCCTTGACGTCCTCGACCGCGACGGTGCCGTCGGGACGGGCTGGAACAGCCTTCACCGAGAAGCCGATCAGGGCCGCCGTCGCCGGGTTGGTGCCATGGGCCGATTCGGGCACGAGCACGACATTGCGGGTCGCGCCCTCGCCCTTGGCGGCGATCGCAGCCTTGATCGCCATCATGCCACAGGCTTCGCCATGGGCGCCGGCCTTGGGCGAGAGCGCCACGGCCGGCATGCCGGTCAGCGTCATCAGGTAACCGGCGAGCTCGAGCATGACGTCGAGCGCGCCCGGCACGGTCGAGACCGGCTGCAGCGGGTGGACGTCGGAGAAGCCCGGCAGGCGCGCCACCTTCTCGTTGAGGCGGGCATTGTGCTTCATCGTGCAGGAGCCGAGCGGGAAGAGCCCGGTGTCGATGCCGTAGTTCTTCTGGCTGAGGCGCACATAATGGCGCATCGCCTCGGGCTCGGAGAGGCCGGGCAGGCCGATTTCGCCTTGTCGGGCATGCTTGCCGAGGCGGCTCTTGAACGGCGCCGGCTTGTCGATGTCGACGCCCGTCGTCTCGTGATGGCCGATCTCGAAGATCAGGGGCTCGATCTGCTGGAGGGCCTTGTTGCCGGTGAAGGTCTCATGGACCTCGGCGGCGGCCTCGCCGGCCTGGGTGGGACGTCCCTGACGGTTCAGCATCACAGCACCTCCGCGAGCGCCGCCACGAAGGCCGCCCGGTCCTCATCCGTGTTCACTTCGGTATTGGCAACGATCAGGAGATCGTCGAACCCGGCGCCCGGCAGCAGGCGCGAGACCGGCACGCCGGCGAGTATCCCCTTGGCGGCGAGCGCCTCGGCAACCTCGGCCGCCGGCTTGGCGAGCTTCAGGGTGAACTCGTTGAAAAAGCTCTCGTTCAGGACCTCGGCACCCTTCACCCCGGCGAGCGCGTCGGCGAGCTTGACCGCATTGGCGTGGTTGACCTCGGCAAGGCGGGTCAGGCCGGCCTGGCCGAGCAGCGTCATATGGATGGTGAAGGCCAGCACGCAGAGGCCGGAATTGGTGCAGATGTTCGAGGTCGCCTTGTCCCTGCGGATATGCTGCTCGCGGGTCGAGAGGGTCAGCACGAAGCCGCGGCGGCCATCGGCATCGACGGTCTCGCCGCAGAGCCGGCCCGGCATCTGGCGGATATATTTCGACTTGGCGGCGAAGAGGCCGACATAGGGGCCGCCGAAATTCAGGGCGTTGCCGATCGACTGGCCCTCGCCGACGACGATGTCGGCGTCCTGCGCACCCGGCGGGATCACCGCTCCGAGCGAGACGACCTCGGTGAAGACCGCGATCAGCAGCGCGCCGTGGGCATGCGCCTTGTCGGCGATCGGCTTCAGGTCACGTAAGTTTCCGAAGACGTCGGGCGACTGCACGACGACGCAGGAGACGCTGTCGTCGATCGTAGCGAGGATGTCCTCGGTGGCGCGAACGTCGGGCTTCAGCGCCACGACCTCGTCATTCGCCATCTCGGACAGCGTTTCGACGACCTGGGTGTAATGCGGATGCAGGCCGCCGGAGAGCACCGCCTTGCGCCGGCGGGTGACGCGGTGCGCCATCAGCACCGCCTCGGCCGTACCGGTCGATCCGTCATACATCGAGGCGTTGGCGACCTCCATGCCGGTCAGCGCTGCGACCTGGGTCTGGAACTCGAAGAGATATTGCAGCGTGCCCTGCGCAATCTCGGGCTGGTAGGGCGTGTAGCTGGTCAGGAATTCCGAGCGCTGGATCAGATGGTCGACCGTGGCCGGGACATGATGCTTGTAGGCGCCCGCCCCGACGAAGAACGGCACCGCTCCGGCCGCCATGTTCTTCGCCGACATCCTGCCGAGGATGCGCTCGACCTCGAGCTCGCCCTTCGCGCGCGGCAGGTCGAGCGGCTCCTTCAGCAGCTTGCCGTTCGGCACATCGGAAAACAGCGCGTCGACGTCGGGTACGCCGATGCGTGCGAGCATGTCCTCGCGATCGGTCTCGGTCAGGGGGAGATAGCGCATGGAGGTTCCTTGAATGGCGTCATGCTCGGGCTTGACCCGAGCATCTCTTCAACCAGTGCCTTCTCGTCCGGAGATTCTCGGATCTCCGGACGAGAATGACGCGTTTGCGGCGCCTCAGAGCGTCTTGACGTAGTCCTGGTACTCGGCCTCGCTCAGCAGGCCGTCGAGCTCGCCGGTGTTGGTGAGCTTGATCTTGACGAACCAGCCCTTGCCGGCCGGATCCTCGTTGACGGTGCCCGGCGCGGCCTCGAGCTCGCTGTTGACGGCGACGACTTCGCCGGAGACCGGCGCGTAGACCTCGGACGCCGCCTTGACGCTCTCGACGACGGCGGCCTCACCGCCCTTGGCGAGCGCCTTGCCGACACTCGGCAGCTCGACGAAGACGACGTCGCCGAGCTGGCCCTGGGCATAGTCGGTGATGCCGACCGTGCCGGTATCGCCTTCGATGCGGATGTATTCGTGGTCCTTGGTGTAGCGGGTCTCGGCCATGGTTTCCTCCGACGAAACAGGTGGGTTCAGCGCTTGTAGCGGTTGGGGACGAAAGGCATCGCGGCGATGGTCGCCGGCAGCAGCTTGCCGCGCACGATCAGGTCGAGCTTCGTGCCTGGAGCCGAATGCTCCCTGGCGACATAGCCCATGGCGCAGGGGCCGTTCAGGGTCGGGCCGAAGCCGCCCGACGTGACCTTGCCGCCGATGGTGCCGTCGGCGGTCGCGATCTCCGCGCCCTCGCGGGCCGGAGCCCGGCCTTCCGGCAGCAGGCCGACGCGGATGCGGGTCGGCTTCTCGGCGAATTCGCGCTGGATGCGTGCCGCTCCGGGAAAACCACCCTCTTCGCGCCGGCGCTTCTGGATCGACCAGTTGAGCCCCGCCTCGACCGGCGAGGTCGTGGTGTCGATATCGTGGCCGTAGAGGCAAAGCCCGGCTTCGAGGCGTAAAGAATCGCGGGCGCCGAGGCCGATCGGCTTGACGCTGGCGTCGAGCAGGAGCGCGTCCCAGATCTCGCCGATCCGGTCGGCGGCGGCGGAGATCTCGTAGCCGTCCTCGCCGGTGTAGCCGGAGCGGCTGACATTGGCCTTGACCCCGCCGAGCTTCAGCGTGCGCAAGGTCATGAAGCCCATTTCGGCGGCCTCGGGATTGAGCGCAGCCAGCGCCGCTTCAGCCTTGGGCCCCTGCAGGGCAATCAGGCCGCGATGCTCGGCCTTGACCAGCTTCACATTGGCCGGCAGGCGCGCCTCGATATGGGCGTAGTCCTGCGTCTTGCAGGCAGCGTTGACGACGAGCAGCAGTGCGCCGTCCTCGTCCGGATCGGCCGAGCGGGTCACCATCAGATCGTCGAGGATGCCGCCCTCCTCGTTCAGCAGCTGCGAATAGCGCTGCTTTCCAGGCGGCAGGTTGAGAATGTCGGCCGGGATCAGCGCTTCGAGCGCGCGGGCCGTGGTCTCGTGGTCGGGGCCGACGAGGAAGGCCTGGCCCATATGCGAGACGTCGAACAGGCCGGCGTTCTCGCGCGTCCAGTTGTGCTCGGCCATGATGCCGGCCGGGTACTGCACCGGCATGTCGTAGCCGGCGAACGGCACCATGCGCGCGCCGAGTGTGACATGGCGGGCGTGCAGCGGCGTCTTGAGCAGCGGCTCGGTGCTTGCAGTCTCGGCTTCGGCAGCCATGGCATCCCCTCAACAGAATCAAGCGCGAACCCCGGACGGATTCGTCCGGAGCGCGCCCCCTCTGTCTCGGGACCTGAGAGATTTCCCCGCCGGGCCCGAAGACCTGAGGCGGGTTACCCCCGTCGGTGGGCGGGCTTCAAAAGCCCACCGCTTTCCAGAGCGCCAATTCCCACGCGGTCCGTTTGCCTGAGCGTTTCCGGGGCGGTTGCGCCTTCGGCGCCGGCGCCGGACAAGTCCGGCTCCGGTCTCTCCCGCGGGGATGATGCGGCTGAGCCAGCAATAGACGAGCGCAGCCTTGAGTCAATCGACCCGCTGCCTCAGTTAACGGCAGCGGGTCGGTTATTTGCGCGCTCGATTTCTGAGCTTATCGGCGCCGGCGCCGCGCCGGCTCGCCGCCGCCCGGGGTCAGGCCGACGATGATCTCGACCTCGCCGGAGCCCGGCGGCACGACGATATTACTCTCGACATGGGAGAAATCAGCGCCGGTCTGGCCACTGGGGATGGCACCGCCAACGCGGGCGCTGCGGCGGGCGATGACCTGGTTGTTGCGCATCACCTGGGTGTGCAGCGTCGCGCCATAATTACCGGGGCTGCCGGCCGGGCCGATCAGGATGCGGCCCTCGACGCCGACCTTGAGATTGAAACTGCCCTCCTTGGTCGCCTGCGTGCATTCGCGCGCGACGGTGGTGATCGAGACCTGGCTGCGCAGGCTGCCGCTGTCCTGCCCGGACTGGGCGCGGATCGCGGCGCCGCCATCGGAGATGATCACCTGCGGGCAGATGAAATTGACCTCGTCATCGGTCGGCAGCTGGTTGGGCGCCGGCGGCGTGGTCGACTGGAACATCAGGATGTTGCCGAGCTTCTGGGTGGTGCTGGGCTCGCCGGTGCTCGACGAGCCGGAGGAACCGCAGCCGGCGAGCGCAAGCGCCAGGCCAGCAGGCAAAATGAACCGGCCAAAGCGGCCAGCAAAGCTGTCAATCACGGCAAAGCCTCCACACCGGGACCGAATCCGTTGAGCGAAACTGGGATTCCGACCCCTTCTTCCGGCGTCTGGAACACGATGAATGTGGCGCTCTTACCAGTCTTGAGCTGGCCAAGCAGGGTATCGTCCATCACCACCTCGGCGACGCAGCCGGTGGTCAGGCAGCGCACGAAGCCGGCGCGGCCGATATCCTTGTCGTCGATCTTGAGCCCGAGGCCGGAAGGCAGCAGCACGCCGAGCGGGGCGACGACGCGCAGCAGCCGACTCTTCTGGTCGGCCGTCTTCAGCACGATGACGAGCAGCGTCAGATTCGGACGGTCCTCCGCCGCGACGTTCTGCACGAGGGCGCATTGCTCGGCCTTGGCGCCCGGCGGCGTCTCGCAGCGCATCTGCCAATCGCCATGGGTGGAGCGCACGGCGCCCTGCGCATGAGCCGGCGCGGCCGAAAGCCAGCCGCAGCCGAGGACGGCGAGCGCCGCGGCCACGGGACCGATGATTGAGCGCATCCCTGTCCTCCTCTTCCAGGCGTGAGAATGCGCGCACACCCACGCCGAACGGCGCCCCCGCCATACGAGAGTGCGTTCCGACCATGCGTCCCGATTCCTGTCAAGGCGAAGCATCGCCTGCGCCCACGCGACGAACTGGACGCAGGCGCGTGCCTGGCAGCCCCGACCAGTCGCCCGGCACCTATGCACATGTCGCGTACTTATGCCGCACGGGCTGCGTCACAGCCTGTCATTGCCCCACTGGCGCAAGCGTGATCTTTGATTTATCGCAATGCCGAAGAACCGGGGTGGCCAGACGTGGCCGTCTCGGCGCGCGTCTGTCTTAAGCTGACGGAGGCAGATCGCGCGGCATCAAAGGAGCTATGTCGGACCGATGCGATTTGTGACCACTTCCCTCAGGAACGCGCTGGCGGCTCTTGCCGCGGCTCTGGTGGCGTTTTCTCCGGCCGTCGCATCGGCCCAGAACGGCATGCCGCTGCCCTGGCAGCTGAACCTGCAGCCGGCAGCGACCGAGGTCGCGAGCTTCATCCACTGGTTCCACGACTGGGTGAACGTGCTGATCTTCATCATCACGATCTTCGTGCTGGGTTTGCTCGTCTATGTCGCCTGGCGCTTCAACGAGAAGGCCAACCCGGTCCCCTCTAAGACGACGCACCACGCCCTGCTTGAGGTCGCCTGGACGATCATCCCGGTCCTGATCCTGGTCGTGATCGCCATTCCCTCCTTCCGCCTGCTCAAGCTGCAGCTCGAGATCCCGCAGGCCGACCTGACCGTGAAGGTCACCGGCAAGCAGTGGTACTGGTCCTATGAGTATCCGCAGGACGGCGGCAGCTTCGGCTTCGACTCGCTGATGCTCGACGAGAAGCAGCGCGCCGAGGCGATCCAGACCAAGAAGATCGCCGAATCCGAGGCGCCACGCCTGCTGGCGGTCGACAACGAAGCGGTCGTGCCGGTCGGCAAGATCGTGCGGGTGCAGGTCACCGGCGCCGACGTCATCCACAAGTTCGCGATGCCGGCCTTCGGCGTGAAGATCGACGCCATCCCCGGCCGCCTGAACGAGACCTGGTTCAAGGCCGACCGCGAAGGCATCTTCTACGGGCAGTGCTCGTTCATCTGCGGCCAGAACCACGCCTTCATGCCGATCGCCATCCGCGTCGTGAGCCAGGAGCGCTACACGGCCTGGCTCGCGGAAGCGAAGCAGAAGTTCGCCAACGCAGCCGACGCCACCAGCAAAGTCGCCGACGCGACCCGCTGAACCCGACATTTTGAAAGAACTCACGCGAACCGCATTCGCAGGAGGAGACGAATTCCATGGCTACCGCGGCTCCCCACGCCCACGGGCATGACTACGCCCACGCCCACGAGCACCACACCCCGACGGGCTGGCGCCGCTGGCTGCTCTCGACCAACCACAAGGACATCGGCACGCTCTACCTGATCTTCTCGATCATCGCGGGCCTGATCGGCGGCTTCCTGTCGATCATGATGCGCATCGAGTTGCAGCAGCCGGGCCTGCAGATTTTCGCCAACGGCCAGAGCTACAACGTCTTCGTCACCGGCCACGGCCTGATCATGATCTTCTTCATGGTCATGCCCGCGGTCATCGGCGGCTTCGGCAACTGGTTCGTGCCGCTGATGATCGGCGCGCCGGACATGGCCTTCCCGCGCATGAACAACATCTCGTTCTGGCTGACGGTGGCGGCGCTGATCCTGCTGCTGATCTCGATGTTCGTCGAAGGCGCCCCGGGCGCGAAGGGCGTCGGCACCGGCTGGACGATCTATCCGCCATTCTCGTCGACAGGCCACCCCGGTCCGTCGGTCGACTTCGGCATCCTGTCGCTGCACCTTGCCGGCGCGGCCTCGATCCTGGGCGCGATCAACTTCATCACCACCATCCTGAACATGCGCGCGCCTGGCATGACCATGCACAAGATGCCGCTGTTCGCCTGGGGCGTGCTGGTCACCGCCTTCCTGCTGCTGCTGGCGCTGCCGGTCCTGGCCGGCGCGATCACCATGCTGCTGACCGACCGCAATTTCGGCACGACCTTCTATGATCCGGCCGGCGGCGGCGACCCGGTGCTCTACCAGCACCTGTTCTGGTTCTTCGGCCACCCCGAAGTCTACATCATGATCCTGCCGGCCTTCGGCATCGTCAGCCACATCATCTCGACCTTCTCGAAGAAGCCGATCTTCGGCTATCTCGGCATGGCCTACGCCATGGTCGCAATCGGCGTGGTCGGCTTCATCGTCTGGGCCCACCACATGTACACGGTCGGCCTGTCGCTCAACACGCAGCGCTACTTCGTCTTCGCGACGATGGTGATCGCGGTGCCGACGGGCGTGAAGATCTTCTCCTGGATCGCGACGATGTGGGGCGGCTCGCTGCGCTTCACCGCGCCGATGATCTGGGCGATCGGCTTCATCTTCCTGTTCACCGTCGGCGGCGTCACCGGCGTCGTGCTGGCCAATGCCGGCCTCGACCGCTCGCTGCACGCGACCTACTACGTGGTGGCGCACTTCCACTACGTGCTGTCGCTCGGCGCGGTGTTCGGCATCTTCGCGGGCTTTTACTACTGGTTCCCGAAGATGAGCGGCTACATCATCCCGGACTGGATCGGCCGCCTGCACTTCTGGATCGCCTTCATCGGCGCGAACCTGCTGTTCTTCCCGCAGCACTTCCTCGGCCTGGCCGGTATGCCGCGCCACTATGTCGACTATCCGGACGCGTTCGCCGGCTGGCATTTCTGGTCGTCGATCGGCTCCTACATCTTCGCGGCCGGCCTGCTGGTCTGGCTCTACGGCATCGTCGTCGCCTTCTCGAAGAAGGAGCTCGCCGGCAACAATCCGTGGGGCGAAGGCGCGACCACGCTGGAGTGGACCCTGTCCTCGCCGCCGCCCTTCCACCAGTTCGAGACGCTGCCGCGCATCACCGGCTCGGACCACTGATCAAACCGGCGGCGGGCCCAACAGCCCGCCGCCGCCCCTCCCCCGAGCGCCCGATCCAGGGCGTTCCGGAGACGGGCGGATCCCGCAAAGCGATGTCCGGTCGGACATCTTCGAATGTTGAAGTGAACGAGTTTCGATGTCTGCTGCCTTCGATCAGATCACCCAGGCTGACGACAGCGCCGCGCTGAGTTCCACCGGCGAGGCGCGTGATTTCTTCGCGCTGCTCAAGCCGCGGGTGATGTTCTTGGTGATCGTGACGGCGCTCGGCGGCATGGTCGCTGCGCCGGGCTCGGTCAATCCGGTGATCGGCCTTGCCGCGCTGCTGGCGATCTCGGTCGGCGCCGGCGCCTCCGGCTGCCTCAACATGTGGTGGGACGCCGATATCGACGCCGTGATGGCCCGCACCGCCGGTCGCCCGATCCCGGCCGGGCGCATCCTGCCCTCCGAGGCGCTCGCCTTCGGCCTGACGCTCTCGATCGGCTCGGTGCTGGTGCTCGGCCTCGTCGCCAACCTGCTCTCGGCCGCGATGCTGGCCTTCACGATCTTCTTCTACGCCGTCGTCTATTCGATGTGGCTGAAGCGGGCGACGCCGCAGAACATCGTCATCGGCGGCGCCGCCGGCGCCTTCCCGCCGATGATCGGCGAGGCCGTGGTCACCGGCGATTTCGGCATGACCTCGATCGTGCTGTTCGCGATCATCTTCCTGTGGACGCCGCCGCATTTCTGGGCGCTCGCTTTGGTCAAGTCGGCCGACTACGCCCGCGCCGGCATCCCGATGCTGCCGAACGTTGCCGGCCCGGCCGCGACGCGCCGCCAGATCGTCGCCTATACGCTGGTGCTCGCCCCGGTCGCGGTGCTGCCGGCGCTGATGGGCTTCGGCGGGCTGATCTACCTGGTCGTCTCGGTCGTGACCGGCCTTGCCATGATCGGCCTGTCGCTGCGCGTGCTGAAGGTCACCGAAGGCGAAGCCGCCAACAAGGCCGCCTATGCCCTGTTCGGCTTCTCCATCCTCTATCTCTTCCTACTCTTCGCCGTGCTGCTGGCCGAGAACGGCCTCGGCCTGATGTGGGCCCTGCCCAAGGTGCTGGGATGAGCGAGGACCCGCAGGACAAGAAGCAGCCGCCGGCAGCGTTTTCGCCGGAGGACATGGCGCGGCGCAACCGCCGCTCGGTCGCGCTGGCGCTCGTGCTCGGCGGGCTCGTGCTGTTCTTCTTCATCGTGACGCTGGCCAAGACCGGGCCGGCGATCCTCAACCGGCCGCTGTGACGCGATGAGCACCGCTTCCCGCAACCGCCGCACCGTCCTTGCCTGCAGCGCCGCTGTGCTCGCCATGACCGGGCTCTCCTTCGCCGCGGTGCCGCTCTACAACCTGTTCTGCAAGGTCACAGGTTTCGCCGGCACACCGATGATCGGCACCGCCGCCACCGGCAAGACTAGCGACCGCGTCGTCTCGGTCGCCTTCGACGCCAATGTCGCGCCGGCTCTGGGTTGGCGCTTCGAGGCGGAGAGGACGGAGATCAAGGCGCAGGTCGGCGTGACGCAGACGGTGTTCTACAAGATCACCAACACGTCCTCGCGGCCGATGACCGGGATCGCGACCTACAATGTCCAGCCCAACCAGTCGGGCGCCTATTTCGTCAAGATCCAGTGCTTCTGCTTCACCGAGACGACGCTGCAGCCGGGCGAAACCCTGGAGGCGCCGGTGGTGTTCTACATCGATCCCGAGATCGAGTTGAACCGCGAGCTCGCCAGCCTGAAATCGATCACCCTGTCCTACACCTACTTCCCGTCGAAGAACGGGCAGCCGGTGGCGGAAAGCAAGGGTGACGGCACCCAACCGAAACTATAAAGCTGCGCAGGAAGCGCTGCATATCTACGGACGCGGAGACTTAAGCACGATGGCCGGGGCTCATACCAAGAACCACGACTACCACCTCGTCGATCCGAGCCCGTGGCCGATCGTCGGCGCCGCCAGCGCGACCATCATGGCGATCGGCGCGGTGATGTGGATGAAGGCCATGCCGCTGCTTGGCATGAACCTCGGCCCGCTGGTCTTCGGCGCCGGCCTGCTCGGCGTGCTCTACACCATGCTCGCCTGGTGGATGGACGTGACCCGCGAGGCCGAGACGGAAGGCCACCATACCCGCGTGGTGCAGCTCCATCATCGCTATGGCATGCTGATGTTCATCGCCTCCGAGGTGATGTTCTTCGTCGCCTGGTTCTGGGCCTTCTTCGATGCGAGCCTGTTCACCGGCGAGGCGATCCAGTACGCCCGCGCCGAGTTCACCGGCGGGCACTGGCCGCCGAAGGGCATCGAGACCTTCGATCCCTGGCACCTGCCGCTGCTCAACACGCTGATCCTGCTGACCTCCGGCACGACCGTGACCTGGGCGCACTACGCCCTGATCCAGGGCGACCGGAAGGGCCTGAAGCAGGGCCTGTGGCTGACCGTGATCCTCGGCATCCTGTTCACGATCACGCAGGCCTACGAGTACGCGCACGCCTCCTTCGCCTTCAAGGGCAACATCTACGGCGCGACCTTCTTCATGGCGACCGGCTTCCACGGTTTCCACGTCATCATCGGCACGATCTTCCTGGCGATCTGCCTGTGGCGCGTCTATCTCGGCCACTTCAAGCCGAACCAGCATCTCGGCTTCGAGTTCGCCGCCTGGTACTGGCACTTCGTCGACGTGGTCTGGCTGTTCCTGTTCGCCTCCATCTATGTCTGGGGCGCCGGAACGCCGGCAGCGCACTGAGTTCCAGGCCGCCAGCGGCCGCGAACCTGAAACAGGGGCGGCCGCGAGGCCGCCCTTTCCGTTTGCAGGAGGCCGCGATGGTGCAGCCGCAGATCACCCCGCCCTCCCCCTATTCAACGGGTCTTACCGGACGCTGCCCACGCTGCGGCGAGGGCAAGCTGTTCGATGGCTATCTCAAGCTGAAGCCGCGCTGCGCCGCCTGTGGGCTCGATTTCGCCTTCGCCGATTCCGCCGACGGGCCGGCGGTGTTCATCATGCTGATCGCCGGCTTCTTCGTGCTCGGCCTCGCGCTCTATGTCGAGATCGCCTACACCCCGCCGATCTGGCTGCACCTTCTGCTCTGGCTGCCGCTGGCGGTCGTCACCTGCCTTGGATTGCTGCGGCCGATGAAGGGGCTCGCTGTCGCCTTGCAATATGCCCATAAGGCCGAGGAAGGCAGGTTGAAGAAGTGAGCGAGATCGCCTCCCGGGCCTCCCGGCCGAAGCTCCTGCTGCCAACCGTGCTGACCATCATCGGCGTCGGCGTGCTCATCACTCTCGGCACCTGGCAATGGTTGCGCATGAGCGAGAAGCACGCCTTCATCACGCGGCTGGAGGCGCAGGCGCAGGGCCCGGCGACACCGCTGCCGCCGACGGCCGAATGGCAACGGCTGGACCTTGCCGCACTGGACCTCACCCGCTCGACCGCCAAGGGCAGCTATCTCGACGGCATCGCCAGCGTACGCACGACCATCGCCGCCGGCCCGCCCGGCTCGCGCCAGCTCTCCGGCTTCGGCCGCTGGATCTTCCAGGGCCTCCGGCTGGAGGACGGGGCCACCATCCTGGTCAATCGCGGCTTCGTGCCTGAAGGCCGCTTCGCCACGATCGCGCCGGCCAGCGGCCAGGCGACAGTCACCGGCTTCCTGCGCGCGCCGGAGGCCCGCAACAGCTTCACCCCCGCCGACCTGCCGCAGCAGCGTGAATTCTACACGCGCGACCCCGCAGGTATCGCCGCGGCGCTGGGTCTTGGGGCGGCAGCTCCCTTCTATCTGGAAGCCGAGCGCCAAGGCGACGGGCTGACACCGCCGGCTGGCGTCGATGTGAAGGAGCTGATCGCCCGCATCCCGGACAACCACCTGCAATACGCGCTGACCTGGTGGGGCCTCGCGCTGACACTGCTCGGCGTATTCGCGGCCTATGCCTGGCAGGCGCGCAGCAAGCCCGATCCGGAGAGCTGACGCTTCCAAACCGTAGTTGAGCCCCGAAACCTGCAAGGCAAGGCCGGTCTGCATAGCCGGGCTTTGCCCTCCCCTGCCAACGGGCCTATAGGATCAGCACGACATCAGAGATCATCATCGTGCTGCATATTTCGACCCGTGGCGAAGCGCCGTCGCTCTCCTTTGCCGATGCGCTGCTTGCTGGACTTGCCCGTGACGGCGGCCTCTATCTGCCGCAAGCCCTGCCGCGCTTCAGCGCGCAGGAGATCGCCGGTTTCGCCGGCAAGCCCTATGCCGACGTCGCCGAGCGTGTCCTCGGTGCATTGGCCGATGGCGACATCGCGCCCGATGCGCTGAAAGCCATGATCGGCGAGGCCTACGGCGCCTTCCGCCATCCGGCTGTCTGCCCGCTCGTCCAGCTCGGCGACAACCTGTTCTCGCTCGAGCTCTTCCACGGCCCGACGCTCGCCTTCAAGGACGTGGCGATGCAGCTGCTCGGCCGGCTGATGGACCATGTCCTGACCCAGCGCGGCGAGCGCGCCACCATCGTCGGCGCGACCTCGGGCGATACCGGCGGCGCCGCCATCGACGCCTTCAAGGGGCTGGAGCGCGTCGATGTCTTCATCCTCTACCCGCATGGCCGCGTATCCGAGGTGCAACGCCGGCAGATGACGACTGTGGACGCGGACAACGTCCATGCCATCGCGGTCGAGGGCACGTTCGACGACTGCCAGAACCTGGTGAAGGCGCTGTTCAATCACCACGCTTTCCGTGACGAGCTGCGCCTCTCCGGCGTCAACTCGATCAACTGGGCCCGCATCGCGGCGCAGGTCGTCTATTACTTCACCGCCGCTGTCGCGCTCGGCGCCCCGCACCGTCCGGTGTCCTTTGCGGTGCCGACCGGCAATTTCGGCGACATCCTCGCCGGCTGGATCGCCAAGCAGATGGGCCTGCCGATCGGCCGCCTGATGGTCGGCACCAACAGCAACGACATCCTGGCCCGCACGCTGGAGACCGGCGTCTACGAGATGCGCGGTGTCGCTGCGACGACCTCGCCCTCGATGGACATCCAGATCTCCTCGAATTTCGAGCGGCTGCTGTTCGAGGCGCATGGCCGCGACGGCGCGGCGGTGCGCCGGCTGATGCAGTCGCTGGCGCAGTCAGGCCGCTTCGAGATCGCGGCCGAGCCGCTCGCCCGCATCCGCGCCGATTTCGACGCTGTCTCGCAGGACGAGGCCTCGATCGCCAGCGAGATCGGCACGGTCTGGCGCGAGGCCGGCTATTTGCTCGACCCGCACAGCGCGATCGGTGTCGCCGCTGCGCGCAAGCTGCTCGCGAGCGACCCGGCGACGCCGGTGGTCGCGCTCGGCACCGCCCATCCCGCCAAGTTCCCGGCAGCCGTCGCGGCAGCGAGCGGGGTCACGCCTGCCCTTCCCGCGCACCTCGCCGACCTGATGGAGCGCAAGGAGCGGTTCAGCCAGTTGCCGAATGATCAGAGCAAGCTCGAACGCTTCATCGCCGAGCGGGCCCGGGTCGTCAGGAGTGCAGCGGCATGACGGCGGCGAAGACCCTCAAGGCCAAGACCGAGAAGCCCGAGGCCACGATGCAGGGCGAGGCGGCGGGCCACGACCCGGCCGTCAGCCTGACGACGCTGCCATCGGGCCTGCGCATCGTCTCCGAGCGCATGGGCCATGCCTCGACCGTTTCGCTCGGCATCTGGATCGGCGCCGGTGCGCGCGATGAGCTGCCGCATGAGCATGGCCTCGCCCATCTGCTCGAGCACATGGCGTTCAAGGGCACGGCCCGGCGCACCGCGCTTGAGATCGCCGAGGAGATCGAGAGCGTCGGCGGCGACCTCAACGCCGCGACCTCGGTCGAATACACTTGCTACACCGCGCGCGTACTCGGCCAGGACCTGCCGCTGGCGGTCGACATCCTCGCCGACATCCTCACCCAGCCCTCGCTGACCGAAGAGGAGCTGGCGCGCGAGAAAGGCGTGATCCTGCAGGAGATCGGCGCCGTCCAGGACACGCCGGACGATCTGGTCTATGACCGCTTCCTGCAGGCCGCCTTCCCGGAGCAGCCGCTCGGCCGGCCGATCCTCGGCACCGCGGAGACGGTCAACGGCTTCACGCCCGACGCGATCCGCGCCTATCTCGGCCGGCACTATCACGCTGGCAACATGGTGCTGGCCGCCGCCGGTGCGGTCGACCATGACGAGCTCGTCGCCCTGGCGGAGCAGGCGCTCGCCGACCTGCCGGCGCAGCCCAAGACTGCTCCCGAGGCGCGCACGCAGGCGAGCTACCATGGCGGCGAAGCCCGCATCGACGGCGACGAGGAACAGGTCCACATCGTCCTCGGCTTCCCCGGCAAGCCGTTCACCAATGGCGTGCACTATCCGCTGCAGATCTTCTCCGCCGTGCTTGGCGGCGGCCTGTCCTCGCGGCTGTTCCAGGAGGTGCGCGAGCGCCGGGGCCTCGCTTATGCGATCGACGCCTTCCACTGGCCCTTCTCCGATTGCGGCGTCTTCGGCATCAGCGCCGGCACCGCGCCCGAGGATGTCAGCGAACTGGTCGAGGTCGCGCTCGACTGCCTCCACCAAGCAGCCCGCGACGTCAGTGAGGTCGAGGTCGCCCGCGCCCGGGCGCAGATGAAGGTCGGCCTGCTGGCCTCGCTGGAGAGCCCCGGCGGCAAGCTGGAGCAGATGGCGCGGCAGGTGCTGGTCTTCGGCCGGGCGATCCCGCGGGAGGAGCTGGCGCGCCGGCTCGACGCGGTCAGCCTGGCCGATGTGCGCGCCGCCGGCCAGGCCCTGCTCGACGGCGTCGTCACGGTCGCGGCCGTCGGCCCGCTCGACAACCTCGCCCCGGCGAGCGCCTTGCGCGCCATGCTGGCGCGAGCCGCCTGACCGCCATGGCCCTCTTCCGCTTCGCCACCGACCCGCCGGCGCGGCCCCTGATCAGGACGCAGAACCTGATCCTGCGCGCCCCGCTCGCCGGCGATTATTCGGCCTGGGCGAGCCTGCGGATGGAGAGCCGCGACTTCCTCACCCCTTGGGAGCCGGTCTGGACCGAGGACGACCTGACCCGCGCCTCGTTCCGGCTGCGGGTCAAGCGCGCCAGCCGCGAGATCGCGACCGACGAAGCCTATTCCCTGTTCATCATCGATTCCCGCTCGGAAGCCCTGCTCGGCGGGCTGACCCTCGGCCTCGTCCGGCGCGGCGTCGCCCAGGCCTGCACGCTCGGCTACTGGATGGGCCAGCGCCATGCCGGCAAGGGCCACATGACCGAGGCCGTGCGCGGCGCGCTCGACTTCGCCTTTTCCGAGCTCGCTTTGCACCGGGTCGAAGCCGCCTGCCTGCCGCATAACGAGCCCTCGCGCCGGCTGCTGGAGCGCGTCGGCTTCAAGCACGAGGGCGAGGCGCGCGGCTATCTGCGCATCAACGGCGTCTGGGCCGACCATCTGCTCTACGGCATGCTCGCCTCGGAGCTGCGCCGTCCCGCCGAAACCGATCGCAAGCTGTGAACAGGTTGCCTTGCCCTCGCCACGTCCCGCCGATACCACTGGCCTCCACGCCTGAAGAGTTCCCCGCAGAGTCCATCTTGTCATCGACGCTCCGCTTCCTCCGGTCCGGCATCGCCGTTTTCGGCCTCCTGATGCTGGTGCTGATCTCGCTGCTGCGGCCGGCGCTGGCGGTCGAAGCACAGCGCGTGCCGCTCGACGTGCCGGTGCTCGACCTGACGGATGTGGTCGAGCGCAACAAATCCGATGGCGACGTCATCCAGATCTCGACCGCGCCGGGCGCCGACGGCATCGTCCGGCGCATCGCGGTGAGGGCGCGCGAATCGGGGGCGCGGCCGGACTGGATCGTCTTCGCGCTGACCAATGATTCCGACGAGCAGATCGACCGGCTGCTGGTCGCGCCCTTTCACCGGCTGATCGGCTCGGGCGTTGTCTGGCCCGATCTTGGCGACCGTCGCATCGAGGCGATCACCGCGAGCCAAGGCCTGCGGCCCGAGCGCGAGGAAGCGCCCGACGCCGACATCTTCCAGATCACGCTCGACCCCGGCACCACCGTCACCTTCGTGGCCGAGCTGAAATCGCCGAACCTGCCGCAGCTCTATTTGTTCGAGCCGGAGGCCTATCGCCAGAAAACCAACGGCCTGACGCTCTACAAGGGCATCATCATCGGCATCGCCGGCCTGCTGGCGCTGTTCCTGACCATTATCTTCGTGGTCAAGGGCGCGGTGATCTTCCCGGCCGCGGCAGCGCTGGCCTGGGCGGTGCTGGCCTATGCCGGCCTCGATTTCGGCTTCTTCCAGCGCATTTTCCCGCTGACGCCGGCGATCGAGCGAATATACCGGGCCGGCGCCGAAGTCGTGCTGGCGGCGACGCTGCTCGTCTTCCTCTTTGCCTATCTCAACCTGTCGCGCTGGCATGTGCGCTACAGCCACATCACCTTCATCTGGATCCTCGGCCTCGCCGGGCTGGTCGGTCTCGCGGTGTTCGATGCGCCGATGGCGGCCGGCATCGCCCGCATCTCGATCGCCGCCGTGGCGACGATCGGCTTCGTACTGATCCTGCACCTCGCCACCCATGGCTATGAGCGGGCGGTGATGTTGATCCCGACCTGGTTCCTGCTGCTGGTCTGGGTGACAGCGGCAAGCTTCACGGTGGTCGGGCAGATCACCCGCGATCTCGTGCCACCCTCCCTGATCGGCGGCCTCGTCCTGATCGTGCTGCTGATCGGCTTCACCGTGGTGCAGCATGCCTTTGCCGGCGGCGCCCTGGCGCAAGGGCTGGTCTCCGACACCGAGCGGCGGGCGCTCGCCTTGTCCGGCTCGGGCGACCTCGTCTTCGACTGGGATGTGTCGGCGGACAAGATCTTCGTGTCGCCGCAGGCCGAGGTCCTGCTCGGCCTGTCCAAGGGCGCGCTCGAAGGCTCGGCCGCGCGCTGGCTGGAATACATGCACATTGCCGACCGCGACCGCTACCGCGTCTCGCTCGATGCGGTGATCGAGCAGCGCCGCGGCAAGCTGCAGCTCGACTTCCGCCTGCGCTCCGCCAATGGCGCCTATCACTGGTTCAGCCTGAGGGCACGGCCGGTGATCGGCTCGGACGGCGAGGTCATCCGCGTCATCGGCACGCTCGCCGATGTCACCGAGCAGCGCACCGCCCAGGAGCGCATGCTGCACGACGCCGTGCACGACAACCTGACCGGCCTGCCCAATCGCGAACTGTTCCAGGACCGGCTGACCGCGGTGTTCGGCTTCAGCCGCGCCGACGACGCCATCCGCCCGACCGTGATCGTCATCGACATCGACCGCTTCAAGCAGGTCAACGAATCGGTCGGCTTCTCAGCCGGCGATTCGATCCTGCTGACGCTGGCGCGCCGCCTCGGCCGTTTGCTCCGGACTCAGGACACGCTGGCGCGCATCGGCGGCGACATCTTCGCGATGATCATCGTCTCGGAGAGCGATCCCGAGCGCATCCTGGCGCTGGCCGAGCTGATCCGCCGGGCCGTGTCGACGCCGATCACCTTCGCCGAGCGCGAGATCGTGCTGACGCCCTCGATCGGCCTCGCCCTCTTCGACGGCACGCCGACGGCGCGCAAGGACGATGCGCTGAAGAACGCCGAGCTCGCCATGGCGCATGCAAAGAATCAGGGCGGCAACCTGGTCGAGGTCTTCGTCCCGGCAATGCGCAGCGACCGCAACGACCGGCTCGCGCTCGAAAGCGACCTGCGCCGGGCGATCGAGCGGGGCGAGATCCAGGTGATGTACCAGCCGATCGTCAGGCTGGAGGACCGGACCATCGCCGGCTTCGAGGCGCTGATGCGCTGGGATCATCCGCGCGAGGGACGGCTGCTGCCGCAGGACTTCCTCTCGATCGCCGAGGAGAGCGGGCTGATCGTCGATCTCGGCGTCTATGTGATGGACCGGACCGCACGCGAGCTCGCCGCCTGGCAGGCTGCGCTGGAGGTCGAGCCGCCGATCTTCGCCAGCGTCAACGTCTCCAGCCGCCAGCTGCTGCGCCACGACCTGCTGCGCGACGTCAAGGCCGTACTGGCGCGCCGGCGCGTGCTGCCGGGCACGCTCAAGCTCGAGATCACCGAGAGCCTGGTGATGGAGAACCCGGAATATGCGGCGCAGATGCTGTCGCGCATCCGCGATCTCGGCGCCGGCCTGTCGCTCGACGATTTCGGCACGGGCTATTCCTCGCTGTCCTATCTGCAGCGCTTCCCCTTCGACACCATCAAGATCGACCAGAGCTTCGTGCGCCAGATGGGCAACGGCAAGCCGCCGGTGATCCTGCGCTCGATCGTCCAACTCGCCGCCGACCTGCAGATGGACGTGGTCGCCGAGGGTGCCGAGACCGAGTCGGATGCGATCGAGCTCTACCAGCTCGGCTGCCAGTATGCGCAGGGCTACACCTTCGGCCAGCCGATGACGGCGGCGGAGGCGCGGCGGCTGGTCGGAGCGTCGAGCTCGTCTTTCGAGGCAGCGTAGCCACCACCGTCATTCTCGGGCGGAGCGAAGCGCAGACCCGAGAATCTCAGGACAAGCAGGCGCCAAGAAAGAGCCTTTTCCGAGATGAGATGCTCGGGTCAAGCCCGAGCATGACGCATCTCAGGCGTGCCCGGCATCCTTCGACAGGAAGGCCGGGTCGATGCCGAGCTTGTTGAGCGCGCGGGCGTACTTCGTGTCGAGCGCATCGTCGAAGAGCAGCGCCTGGTCGGCGGCGCAATGCAGCCAGCCATTGGACTGGATCTCGGATTCGAGCTGCCCCGCCCCCCAGCCGGCATAGCCGAGCGCCAGCACCGCATTCTCCGGCCCGGTCCCGACGGCGATGGCACGCAGGATGTCGAGCGTCGCGGTCAGGCAGATGCCGTCGTCGATCGGCAGCGTTGCCGATTCCAGGAAGAAATCGGCACTGTGCAGGACGAAGCCGCGCTTGGTCTCGACCGGCCCGCCGCGCAGCACCTTCATCTTCTCGGCCTGGCTCGGCAGGCGAATCGCCTGGTCGGGCGGGATCACGTCGAGCTGGACGAGCAATTCCGGAAAGCGCGTATCGGCGGCCGGCTTATTGACGATGATGCCCATCGCGCCATCCTCGGAATGAGCGCACAGATAGACGACGCTGCGGGCAAAGCGGGAATCGCTCATGCCCGGCATGGCGATCAGGCACTGCCCGTCGAGATAGCTGCGGCCGCTGATGCGCTGGTTCGATCCGAGATTCATCGCACCATGCTAAGCCATGTTCGGCTGGTGTGGGAACAATTTTGGATCGTGGGCGACGTGGCTATTCGGATGGAGACCGAAGGCCATCCGGGGTGCCGGCCACCGCCGCCGCAATGCTGGCGCAAAGCTGGCGATGCTTGGCTGGATCACAGCACCGGCATCATCCTCGCAAAATTCGGCTGGATCGCCTAAATCAGATCACGTGAAAACGATCACGGCCCTTCCCCTCTTCGCCGCGCTGGCGTTCGGCGCACCGGCCTCCGCCCAGGAGGCCGCGGTTTCGCCGTGGTCGAAGGCCGCCTACTCGTCGATGCGCCTGATTGCGGGCGCGACCGCTCCGTCGGGCAAGCAGCGCGTCGGCGTCGAGATCACGATGTCGCAGGGCTTCAAGACCTATTGGCGCAGCCCCGGCGATGCCGGCGTGCCGCCGGTCTTCGACTGGAGCGGCTCGGAGAATGTCGGCGGGCTCGACGTGCGCTGGCCTACCCCTGAGCGCTTCGAGGACGGGGCCGGTTCCGGCATCGGCTATGTCGGCGAGGTGGTGGTGCCGGTCTCGGTCCAGCCGGTCGATCCGACCCGGCCGGTCACCGTGGTGCTGAAGCTCGACTATGCGGTCTGCGACAAGATCTGCGTTCCCGCGAAAGGCGAAGCGCGCCTCTGGCTCGAACCCGGCGTCACGTCGGTGACCTCGCCGCGGCTTGAGCTGTTCGAGGCGCGGATCCCGCAAGCGATCAAGCCCGGCCCAGCCGAGGACCGCCTCGCCATTCTCGACGTGGCGCATAGCGACGCGGCGGTGAAGCTCACGATCAAGACGCCTGAAGGCGGCTCGGTCGACGACGTCTTCGTCGAAGGCGCCGGCATGTGGTCTTTCGGCCGGCCAATGCTGATGCCCCAGCCCGATGGTACGGTCGCCGCAAAGTTGAAGATCGTCGAGCGTCCCAAGGGTGCCACTGGCCCGACGCCTCTCATCATCACCGTGCGCGGCAAGCCGCATTCGGTCGAGACGCGGCCCCACCTCGACATTGGCAACGCGAAGCCGTAACCCTGCCCTCGAAGCGGCAACCCAGCCGCGAACCGGAGACATGGCGATGGCGATCAAGGTCGGTGACAAGCTTCCGCAGGCGACGTTTCGCGTGATGACGGCCGATGGGCCGGCAGCCAAGACCTCGGACGAGTTGTTCAAGGGCCGCAAGATCGTGCTCTTCGCGGTGCCGGGCGCCTTCACGCCGACCTGCCACAAGAATCATCTGCCGGGCTATGTGAACAAGGCGGCCGAGATCAAGGGCAAGGGCGTCGAGGAGATCTTCGTCACCGGCGTCAACGACGTCTTCGTCATGGACGCCTGGTCGAAGGCGACCGGCGGGGCCGGTGTGATCACCTTCCTCTCCGACGGCAATGCCGATTTCGCCAAGGAGATCGGCCTGTCGATGGACGGCTCGGGCTTCGGGCTCGGCACCCGCTCGCAGCGCTATTCGATGGTGGTCGAGGATGGCGTCGTGACCGCGCTCAACGTCGAGGACGCGCCCGGCAAAGCCGACGTCTCCGGCGCCGAGGCGATGCTGAACCAGCTCTGAGCTGTCTGGCAGCACAGTCTTCAAGCCCGCGCTTCCGGCGCGGGCTTTTTCATGTCCAGCACCGAATCCGATCGATCCGATCTGCGCTTGTCATGAGACAGCGCGGCAGGCGCTCGCTAGCCTCCCGGCATAATCGAGGAGACGCCGGCCATGTCAGAGATCACCATTCGCCCGCTCACGGCCGATGACCGCGCCGCCTGGGAGCCGCTCTGGCAGGGCTATCTCGCCTTCTACAAGGCCTCGCTGACCCCGGAGACGACCGACACCACCTTCGCACGCCTGACGGGCGGCCAGGAGCCGATGGGCGGCTTCATCGCCGAACGCGACGGCCGGGCGCTCGGCATCGTCAACTATGTGCTGCACCGTACGACCTGGAGCCCGAAGCAGATCTGCTACCTGCAGGACCTCTTCACCAGCGAGGAGGCGCGCGGCCACGGCCTCGGCCGCAAGCTGATCGAGGCCGTCCGGCAGATGGCCGAGACGAAGGGCCTGTTCCGCGTCTACTGGCAGACGCATGAGAGCAACCTGCAGGCGCAGGAACTCTACGACAAGGTCGCGCAGAAATCCGGCTTCATCGTCTACCGCCAGCCGCTGGGCTGAGCGGGCGGGCAACTGCGCCGCTGCCACCGAGATTGCATCGCCGCATTGGCGTGCGTGCATGAACGCCACGGCGCCACCGTGAATCCTGCCTATATGCCGATGAAGCACGCCCAACGGTGATGGCCGCTCGGGCGTTGTCTTTTTGGCGGGCAAGCGCCGCGCTCTCGGTGGTTCACAGGCGTCACGCGATGAAGAAGATCGGCTTCCTGTCCTTCGGGCACTGGACCCCCTCGCCGAAATCCCAGACCCGCTCGGCCGGCGATACGCTGCTGCAGTCGATCGACCTTGCCGTCGCGGCCGAGGAACTGGGAGCGGACGGCGCCTATTTCCGGGTGCATCACTTCGCCCGCCAGCTCGCCTCGCCCTTCCCGCTGCTGGCGGCCGTCGGCGCCAGAACGAAGCGCATCGAGATCGGCACCGCCGTCATCGACATGCGCTACGAGAACCCGCTCTACATGGCCGAGGATGCCGGCTCGGCCGACCTCATTGCCGGCGGGCGCCTGCAGCTCGGCATCAGCCGCGGCTCGCCCGAGCAGGTGATCGATGGCTGGCGCCATTTCGGCTACCAGCCGGCGGAAGGGCAGAGCGATGCCGACATGGCGCGCCGCCATGCCGAGGTCTTCCTCGACGTGCTGCGCGGCGCGGGTTTTGCGCGCCCCAATCCGCGTCCGATGTTCCCCAACCCGCCCGGCCTGCTGCGGCTCGAGCCGCATTCTGAAGGCCTGCGCGAGCGCATCTGGTGGGGCGCCTCCTCCGACGCCACCGCCATCTGGGCGGCGCAGCGCGGCATGAACCTGCAGAGCTCGACGCTGAAGACCGACGAGAGCGGCGAGCCCTTCCACATCCAGCAGGCCAAGCAGATCCGTCTCTTCAGGCAGGCCTGGAAGGAGGCTGGTCACACGCGCGAGCCGCGCGTCTCGGTCAGCCGCAGCATCTTCGCTTTGGTCGACGACCGCGACCGCGCCTATTTCGGCCGCGGCAATGAGAGCGACGATTCGATCGGCTATATCGACGACAGCACCCGCGCGATCTTCGGGCGCAGCTATGCGGCCGAGCCAGACAGGCTCATCGACGAGCTGAAACGGGACGAGGCGATCGCCGAAGCCGACATACTGCTGCTGACGGTGCCGAACCAGCTCGGCGTCGACTACAACGCCCATGTCATCGAGGCGATCCTGAAGCATGTCGCGCCGGGGCTGGGCTGGCGCTGAGGGGCGAGGTACTTCGGCGCTGGAGAGAACAGGGAGACCGGTCTCGTAGTTCCGCTTCCGACCCGTCGCAGATGTTGCGTCTCATTGATTGAGGAGCGGCCGCACCTGGATTATCGAGAGGGCTGACCGCTTTCATCCCGCCGACACAGCTATGAGGCAAACTTGGCCGATTATTTGAAGCCAGGTCGACGGCGTGCCTTCGTACTTGCTTGTGCGCCCAACGCCGCCTGCCTATCCGCAGCTTCCTTAGCCAAGCGCAGTCCCCTGAGTTTGATCATGTTGTCAGCGCGCTGCTGAGCCAGCCGCTCCGTTTCCGACAGGATCCTAGCGTGCGACAGCGCTTTTGTTTGAAGCTTCAAGAACTGATTGTCGGCTGTCAGACGTTGCTTTGAAAGTTCGACCATCCTGATGCCCTCCATTGTTAGATTGAAGCAAAAAGGCCGAGCTGAAGCCCGGCCTTTCGAGTAGCAGTTATCGCTGGTGCCAGTACATCCGTGGTCAACGGCGACGATTGCCAAAATCACGCAGCCTGGAGCTGCTCCGCGGCCATCTTGCCGGATTTGTTGTCGCGTGCGATCTCAAATCCGATCTTCTGCCCTTCGCTAAGATCACGCATCCCAGCGCGCTCGACGGCAGAGATGTGGACGAAAACGTCCTGGCTGCCATCATCCGGCTGGATGAAGCCGAAGCCCTTGGTGGAATTGAACCATTTCACGGTACCGGTGATCATAAGAACCCTCCTTCAGATAAAATCTGTCGCTCACCAACAGAATGTTTGGCGAGTTCAGAACGATTTCGAAAGGGGGGGATCATCAGACTCGCGCTGGGCGCGAAAATAACAACGGCCGTCCAAACAATATCGATAAATATTCTGATAAAGGAAATCGCTGTCGCGCGCAAGATTTATTTTTCAATTACGCAATTTGCTTCCAAATCTAGCTTCGCAAAAAACTGACAATTCAGAAAAAATCTGACAAAATGCCGCCCTAAATGATGGAAAACCTCGACCCGATCCATGTTGTGCGAGCGCTCCCTTATGGCGGCGGGATCGGCGCGATAGCTCGCTCAGGTCACTTCCTGGCCGGCAGCTGGTTGAGTGTGTTCTTGATCGGGTTGTGGGCGCTTCGGGGTCTAGAAGGTGAGGCTGACCTGCCCGGCACAATGATCTGTTCTTCGCCTATGACGCGTTCACGGTCGTCACCCCCCTTGACGCGATACTGGTGTTCGCCGTTCGCGCGGGTGGGTAAAAGCCGGGTTACGGCATAGGTGCCAGAGGCATTCTGGTCATAGAAGCCGAATGCCAAACTGACTCGGTCTCCGACCTTGAAATGATGCGACATGTCTCACTCCTTGGTTCGAGTGCCCTCTGGAGCCGAGAGCGAGCTTAAATCTTTCGGACACGCCAGTTCGGGACGTCAGCCCTTCAATGGATTGTCGGAATGTGGAGAGGCGTTCCCGCTATCAGGTCAGGCAAGCCAGCCTTGGCAATTTGAGCTGTGAACTCGGCCAATGCTGCTTCATCACTCGCAAATTCAGCGAACCATATGGTCCAGCCGCCATCGGTGTGGACAAGCTCGAGGGTCCATCCTTCAGACCCGTCTAACTGATAAATCTCAATCTGGACCGTGACGCCGCCCTGATGGACGCTTCGGCAAAGCAGAGACCGCTTCGTTTCGTTGACGTCGAACTGCATAACTGCTCCGTCCCTCTCCAGGTGGGCGCAGCAAGCGCTCGCTAGTGCACGGGTGATCAAGCCGCCCTGTCGAGTGCGGGCAAGGGGCGCCCGACAACAGCCATGTGCCGGTCAGTCCAGTTGGTCACCGCGAGTTCGACCGCTGTGCCCTCGTCGCAATGCAGGAGAATCTTGTAGGCAAACTCGCTCGGGTCGGTGTGCGCTGTTTCGACGATCAGATATCCAACCCAGTGATGCTCCCGATGATCGCCGAACTGGTATGTGACAGGCAGCGTCCGACCGCTCCTGAGCGTAACTGCGCCAATCCCGTTGAGCATGACATGTCTCGCTGTTTGGAGGCCGGGCTGCGGCAAGTTCCTATCTGTAGGCAAGAGCACTTCAGGCCTATCGGCTCGCAGCGACCGGTCGGCAATCGCGCCTGAGATCGACTTTGGTTTGCGAGCTGAGCTGACCGCGATTGGTCACGAACCTGATGTGACGCTCGGAGTGGCTGATGACTTGCGCCACGAACGCATGTCCGTCAGCCAGGGCAATCTGGATTGGCTTGAGAAATGCGTTCCGATCGATCGAGCGGATACTGCCGATAAGAATGCCGCGGCAGCCTTCGGCTGTTTGCGACGGCAAGAGACAATAGCCCACAGGAAGTTCCGTACCGTCGCGCAGGATCAACCTGCCGTGGCCGGCTTGCATGATGTTCTCGATTTTGATTAGCGGCCGAAAAAATGATCGGTCGGCAGGGCAGCGCGCAGAGGCAGCGCTCCTGATACTAGGCGCTTCAATTGCACAAATAGCAAGGAGCAACTGCGTTAACTGCAGGTCCGCCGGAAAGACAACCTAATCTGCTAGATGTGTGCTTTCGACTCAAAGCCATCGTCGAGGTGTCTCCCGCCCCTCACCGCCCCGGCTTGAACGGCGCCATGCCGGCCCGCGCCAGCGCGTCGGCGCGCTCGTTCATCTCGTCGCCGGCATGGCCCTTGACCCATTTCCACTCGATCTTGTGCTGCTTCAGCGCAGCGTCGAGGCGCTTCCAGAGCTCCTCGTTCTTGACCGGCTTGCGGTCGGCGGTCTTCCAGCCGTTCTTCTTCCAGCCATGGATCCAGCTGGTGATGCCCTGGCGCAGATACTGGCTGTCGGTGTGGAGTGCGACGGTGCAGGGCCGGGTCAGCGTCTCCAGCGCCGAGATCGCCCCCATCAGCTCCATGCGATTGTTGGTGGTCAGCGCCTCGCCGCCGGAAAGCTCGCGCTCCTTGCCCTTGTAGCTGAGGATCGCGCCCCAGCCGCCGGGGCCGGGATTGCCCGAGCAGGCGCCGTCCGTCCAGATCTCGACCGGCTCGCTCATCGGCGCAGCCCGTATTCTCTGGCGTCGCTCACCCGCTGATGGAAGGCGAGCTTGCGGTCGTATTCGAGCGGATCGAGCGGCTTGACGAAGGCACCTGGCGGCACGTTCAGCCAGTCGACCAGCCGGGTCAGCAGGAAGCGCAAGGCCGAGCCGCGGCAGAGCGCCGGGAGCGCCGCGACCTCTGCACTATCGAGCCGGCGCACGCTCTCATAGCCCGCCAGCATCGCCTGGCCCTTGGTCAGGTTGAACGAGGCGTCGGCCTCGAAGCACCAGGAGTTCAGGCAGATGGCGAGGTCGTAGGCGAAGGCGTCGGTGCAGGCGAAATAGAAGTCGATCAGGCCGGACAGCCTGTCCTTGATGAAGAAGACATTGTTCGGGAAGAGGTCGGCATGGATCACGCCGCGCGGCAATCCTTGCGGCCAGGATCGTTCATGGATCTCGATCTCGGCCATGACGCGGTTGGCGAGACCCGGCGAGACGCTGTCGGCGCCAGCGCCGGCGCGCTCGGCCAGCGGCCGCCAGTCGGGCACCGACAGGGAGTTGGCCCGCTCCATCGGAAAATCGGCGCCGGCCTGATGCAGCAGCGCGAGACCACGGCCGAGCTCGGCGCAATGCGTCACGTTCGGACGCCGCACCGAAAGCCCATCCAGGAAGGTCACGATCGCGGCCGGGCGGCCGGCGAGGCGGCCGACGGCCGAGCCGTTCAGCGCCTTGACGGGCTGCGGGCAGATCAGCCCGCGCGCCGCCAGATGCTCCATCAGGCCGATGAAGAAGGGCAGATCGGCTATGTCGACCCGCTCCTCGTAGAGCGTCAGAATGTAGAAGGCCTTGCTGGTGTGGAGCAGGAAATTGGAGTTCGAGACGCCCTCGGCGATGCCCTTCACGGAGAGCAACTCGCCGATGCCATAGCTCGCCACAAAGGCAGCCATCTCGTCATCAGGCACTTCGGTATAGACGGCCACGCTGGATTCTCAGCTCACTCGGCTGCGGTCGGGGTCGGCTCGCGCAGCTCGCGCGGCAGCGGGAAGAAGACGCTCTCATCGGCGGTCGAGACCGTTTCGACCGTGACCTCGTAGCGCTCGGCGAAGGCGTCGATGATCTCCTCGACCAGCACCTCGGGAGCGCTGGCGCCGGCGGTGATGCCGAGACGGCGGATCGCGCCGAAGAGCGACCAGTCGATCTCGTCGGTGCGCAGGACGAGGCGGGAGACCGGGCAGCCGGCGCGCTCGGCGACCTCGCGCAAGCGCTGCGAGTTCGAGGAATTGGGCGAGCCGACCACGATCAGCCCGTCGACCAGCGGTGCGACGCGCTTGACCGCCTCCTGGCGGTTGGTGGTGGCGTAGCAGATGTCTTCCTTATGCGGCGCGATCAGCGCCGGGAACCGCGCCTGCAGCGCCTGCACGATCTCGCGGGTGTCGTCGACCGAGAGCGTGGTCTGGGTGACAAAAGCCAGTTCCTTGCCTTCGGGCGGCGCGAGCCTCGCGACGTCGTCGAGCGTCTCGATCAGGGTGATCGCGCCCTCGGGCAGCTGGCCCATCGTGCCGATCACCTCGGGGTGCCCGGCATGGCCGACCAGGAGGATGTGGCGCCCGCGCTTGTGATGCACCTCGGCCTCGCGATGGACCTTTGTGACCAGCGGGCAGGTCGCGTCGATATGGAAGAGATTGCGGGCCTGCGCTTGCGCCGGCACCGATTTCGGCACGCCATGGGCCGAGAAGATCACCGGCCGGCTCGCGTCCGGCACCTCGGAGAGTTCGGCGACGAAGACCGCACCCTTCCGCTTCAGCGATTCGACCACGTATTTGTTGTGCACGATCTCGTGGCGCACGAAGACCGGCGCGCCGTGCAAGGCGAGCGCCTTCTCGACGGCGTCGATCGCCCTGACCACGCCGGCGCAGAAGCCGCGCGGGGCGCAGAGCAGAATGTCGAGCGGCGGCTTGGCGGTCACTGGATGCTAGTTCCGATAAGATCGCGTCTTCTTTCGGTCTGGCGGCTGCGATGTCAAGAAAGCCCGGCGCTGCAGCGCATCCCTACCTATACGACAGCCCACTCGCAGGATGCCGCGGCAGGCCTTACATTGCACGCGACCGGCCATCGCCTCCGCGCGGCCCATCTTCGCTTCAGCACGAGTTCCTGCATGGCCGATGCCGCTTCGCATGCCAGCTATCTGCCGCCGATCCTGACCTTCTGCGCGGGCGCGGTGATCGCAGTGCCGCTGTTCCGCCGCTTCGGTCTGTCCGCTGTGCTCGGCTATCTCGCCGCCGGCATCGTGATCGGACCCTCGGCGCTCGCCGTGATCAAGGATCCCGATACGGTGCGCAGCACCGCCGAGATCGGCGTCGTCCTGCTGCTCTTTCTGGTCGGACTCGAATTGCAGCCGGAGCGGCTCTATTCGATGCGCAAGGACATCCTCGGCGCCGGCTTCGCGCAGATGCTGCTGAGCGCCGCCGTGATCGGCGCCGTCGCCTGGAAACTCGGGCTCAGCCCCGTCGGCGCGCTGGCGGTCGGGCTGGCGCTCGCCCTCTCCGCGACCTCGATCGCGCTGCAATTGCTGGAGGAGCGCGGCGACGGCGCCGAGCCCTATGGCAGGCGCTGCTTCTCGATCCTGCTGTTCCAGGACATCTCGATCGCGCCGATGCTGGCCCTGCTGCCGCTGCTGGCGACGACCGAGGCGGCCCATGGCGGCGGCTCCGCCAAGGCGCTGACGGGCCTCGGGCTTGCCCTGCTCGCCATCGCCGCCGTCGTGCTCGCCGGCCGCTATGCCCTCAATCCCTTCTTCCGCCTGCTGGCCAAGGCCGGCGCCAAGGAGGTGATGACGGCCGCCGCGCTGCTCGTCGTGCTCGGCGCCGCGCTGCTGATGGAGAAGGTCGGTCTCTCCATGGCAATGGGCGCTTTCCTCGCCGGCGTGCTGCTGGCGGATTCGCATTTCCGGCATGAACTGGAAGCGGATATCGAACCCTTCCGCGGCGTGCTGCTCGGCCTGTTCTTCATGGCGGTCGGCATGTCGATCGACCTGAAGCTGGTCGCCGAGAACGCGCTCTTGCTGGCGCTTGCGGCGCCACTCCTCGTTCTGTTCAAGATCGCCGCGGCGGCAGCGATCCTGCGCGCCTCCTGCTCGTCGACGAGCGAGGCTATCCGCGCCGGCGCCCTGCTCTCGCCGGCCGGCGAGTTCGCTTTCGTGCTGCTGCCGCTCGCCGCATCGCTTGGGCTGCTAGACGAAAAGCAGGGCGCGCTCGCGATGGCGATCGCCGCGCTCAGCATGCTGATCGGCCCGGTCGCCGCCAAGCTGATCGACATCTGGCTCGCCGCCAACGCACCGCCGCCCGAGGAGATCGAGGAGACCTTCGACGGCGTGACGCCCTCGGTGCTGGTGATCGGCTTCGGCCGCTTCGGCCAGGTGGTGACGCAGGCGCTGCTGCTGCAGCATCTCGACGTCACCATCATCGATTCCGACATCGAACGGATCCGCTCGGCCGCCAAGTTCGGCTTCAAGATCTATTATGGCGACGGCACCCGGCTCGATGTGCTGCGCGCCGCCGGCGCCGGCAAGGCCAAGGTGGTCTGCATCTGCATCGACGACCGGCAGGCGGCGCTGCGCATCGTCGAGATGGCCAAGGTCGAATTCCCGGCCGCACGCATCCATGCCCGCGCCTATGACCGCGTCCATGCGATGGATCTGATGCGCCTCGATGTCGACTACCAGATGCGCGAGACCTTCGAATCGGCCCTCGGCTTCGGCCGAGTGACGCTGGAGGCGCTCGGTCTCAGCTACGAGGAAGCGAGCTTCGTGATCGAACATGTGCGCGACCGCGACGCGCAACGCATGGAAATCCAGTTCAGCGAGGGCATCGCAGCCGGCCTCGACAAGGTGCCGCGCGTCACGCCCGAGCCCATCATCGCACCCAAGGGCAAGTCGAAGGCGCTCACCAAGGAGACCCAGGAGGTCATCGAGGATGGCGGCGCCGAGGTCGCGGTCGGCGGGGTCGGGGAGCCGGCCGAGTGAACGCACCGCCGAAGCTTCAGCAGGCCGTCTTTGTCAGCGGCTCGACGTTCCGTCATGTCGCGGTCATGACCGGCACCGCCTCGGTCGGCCTGATCGCGATCTTCGTCGTCGACTTCCTGTCGCTGCTCTACGTGTCCCGGCTCGGACGGCCCGAGGCGACGGCCGGCGTCGGCTACGCGACGATCGTGCTCTACCTGATGGTCTCCTTCAATGTCGGGCTGATGATCGCGGTGACCGCATTGACGGCGCGGGCGCTCGGCGCCGGCGATCGCGAAGGCGCACGCCGCATCGCCGGCTCGACCCTCGCGGCGACGACCATTTGCGGCTTGATCCTGAGCGTGATCATGCTGCCGCTGCTGCCCTGGCTGCTGCCGAAGCTCGGCGCGCACGGCGAGTCGCTCTCGGTCGCGACCTCCTTTCTCTGGATCACCCTGCCCTCGAATGCGCTGATGGCGCTGGGCATGGGCCTCTCCGGCGTGCTGCGCGCCGTCGGCGATGCCAAGCGGGCGATGTATGTCACTTTGGCCGGCGGCATCGTCACGGCCGGGCTCGACCCGCTGCTGATCTTCGGGCTGGGCCTCGGTCCCGACGGCGCCGCCTGGGCGACGGTGCTCTCGCGCATCGTCTTCCTCGCCGTCGGCTTCCAGGGCGCGCTGCGCGTGCACGGGATGATCGCGCGTCCGACGCTGGCGGCGCTGCGCCGCGACGTCCGGCCGACCTTCGCGATCGCGGCGCCGGCGATCCTGACCAATCTCGCCAATCCGATCGCCAATGCCTGCTTCTTCGGCATCATCGCCCGCTTCGGCGATCAGGTGATCGCGGCGAGCGCGATCATCGACCGGCTGGTCCCGGTCGCTTTCGGCGTACTGTTCGCGCTCTCGGGGGCCGTGGGACCGATCCTGGCGCAGAATTGGGGCGCGCAGCGCTATGACCGCATGCGCCGCGCCCTGACCGATTCCGTCGCCTTCGCCGCCGCTTATGTCGCCGTCGCCGGGCTACTGCTGGCGCTACTGCGCCATCAAGTCAGCGCGCTGTTCGGGACCGGCGGCGAGACCGCCGAGCTCGTCGCCTTCTTCTGCCTGATCGCCGGGCCGATGTGGCTCTTCGTCGGCGCGCTCTTCGTCGCCAACGCCGCCTTCAACAATCTCGGCATGCCGTTCTATTCGACGCTGTTCAGCTGGGGCCGCGCCACGCTCGGCACGGTGCCACTCGCCTGGCTCGGTGCCCAATACGCCGGCCCCAAGGGTGCGCTCGCCGGCGCAGCGCTCGGCGCGGTGCTGTTCGGCGTCGCCGCGCTCGCCACCGCCTATCGGGGCATCAGCCGCCTCGAAGGCGCTGCGCAGGCCGCCGCCAAGCAGTCGCTTGCCTGACGGCAGGCGACTGCTATCGTTTCCCGGTGGATGAGCGGGCTGGTCCCGTTATAGCATCGGACCGAAAAGTGGAATCCACTTTTCGGAATAATCTGATGCGATCACAATGTGATAGATCATCGTAACCGCGTCCGGTCGGACGCGCGATGATCTGGGGAGCGCGCCATGATGAACCTGTTCGAGATGATGCAGTCGGCCCAGAACGGCCAGGCCATGCAGAACCTGGCGCGCCAATACGGGCTCTCGATGCAGCAGACCCAGGCGGCGCTCGACGCGCTGCTACCAGCCTTCACCATGGGGCTGCAACGCCAGACCCAGAACCCCTACGCTTTCGGCAACCTCGCCCAGATGATGACGGCGACACCCTTCGGCCAGATGTACGACAGCGATGGCGACGGCATTCCCGACCGGGCGATGCCACTCGGGCAGGACGTGATGACCCAGCTCTTCGGCTCGAAGGAGGTCGCCAACGCCGTCGCGGCTCAAGCAGCGGCGACCAGCGGCGTCGGCATGGCGATCCTCAAGCAGATGCTGCCGGTGATCGCCTCGATCGTCATGGGCGGCCTGTTCAAATCGGTGAACAATCAGGGTCTGGGCGGCATACTCGGCCAGTTTGCCGAGATGATGCGCGGCCAGATGCCGGGCATGCAGCCTCAAACCCAGCAAGCGAACAACACCGCCAATCCTTGGGAACAGATCCTCGGTGGCATGTTCGGCGGGCAGAAGCCACAGGCCGGCCAGGCGCAGGGCGGCGGCCCCTTTGGCGGCGGGATGCCCGGCATGCCGGCCGACATGGGCGCGATCTTCGGCCAGATCCTCGGCGGCATGTTCGGCGGTGCGCAGGGGCAGGCGCCGCAGAGCAATCCGCAGCCCGCGCCGAAATCGCGCCGCCCCGCGCCTCAACCCGAGCCGGAACAGCCGCCGCCGTCATCGGGCGAGGCCAGCCCGGGCTCGATCGGGCTCGATGCGCTGAACCAGATGTTCGAGCACGGCCGCCAGGTCCAGTCGAGCCAGCAGGATGCGCTGCGCTCGATCTTCGAGACGATGCTCGGCGGCGGCCAGCGCAAGGCCTGAGCGACAAAAGAACGGCGGCCACGAGGCCGCCGTCGATCAATTTCAGTGATGCCGCGTATGATCAGGCGCGCAGGCGCTGATCCCACTCGTAGACGTCATCCGCGACCGGCGCGCTCGTCCGCGGTTGCCCATCACCGCCGGTGCGGAAGCTGGAGACCAGCTGGTTGAGCCGCCCGATCTGGCCACTCAGCGAGGTCGCGGACGCAGCACTCTCCTCGGCCAGCGCGGCATTCTGCTGGGTCATCTCGTCCATATGCGCGACGGTCTGGCTCATCTCGTCGATGCCGTTCGCCTGCTCGGCCGCCGCGGCAGAGATGTCCGAGACCGTGGCCGAGACTTTCCTGGAGGCTTCGACGATCCGGCTCAGCGCCTCGCCGGCAGCCCGCACCAGGCCGACGCCCTGCTCGACCTCCGCGCCCGACTCGCTGATCAGCGTCTTGATGTCCTTGGCGGCGTCGGCCGAGCGCTGCGCCAGCGTCCTGACCTCGGAGGCGACGACGGCAAAGCCCTTGCCGGCGTCGCCGGCACGGGCCGCTTCAACGGCCGCATTGAGCGCCAGCAGATTGGTCTGGAAGGCGATCTCGTCGATCACCGAGGTGATGTCGGAGATCTTGCGCGAGGTCTGCTCGATCCGCGTCATGGCGTCGACCGCCTGGCCGGCGACAGCCCCGCCATTGACGGCGACATCGGTCGCCTCGTTGGCGAGTTGCACCGCCTGCCGCGAGGCCTGCGCCGAAGCCTTGACCGAGGCAGCGAGCTGCTCGGTGGTGGCGGCCGTCTCCTCCAGCGAGGAAGCCTGCTCCTCGGTGCGCTTCGACAGGTCGGACGCGCCGGAATTGATCTCGCGCGCGGCACTGCCGACATCGACCGAGGTCGCCTGGATTGTGGCGATCGTCTCAGCCAAATGGCTGACGGCGGCGTTGAAATCCTGCTTCAGCGCGACATAGTCTTCGGCGACCTCCCCCTCGACGCGAGCGCTGAGATCGCCCTGGGACAGCCGGGTCAGCCCCTCGGCCAAGGCCCTGACCACGACTGCCTGCTCCGCCGCGAGCCGCTGCTGGGCCGCGGCGGCGTTCATGCGCTCGGCTTCGGCCGCGAGACGTTGGCGCTCGGCCGCGCTGCGTCCGGCTTCGGTTTCGCTCTCCAGGCGCTGGACGGCAAGGCCGTTCTCCCTGAACACCTGGACGGCGCGGGCCATTTCGCCGACCTCGTCCTTACGGTCCTGGCCTTCGATCTGCGCGCCATAGTCGCCCCTGGCGATCTGCCCCATGCCAAGCTTGAGCCGCTCCAGCGGGCGGGTGATGGCGGCGCCGGTGAGCAGCGCGCCACCAAGCAAGCCGAGCAGGGTGCCGGCGACACTGAGTCCAATCGCGACCATGGTGACGCGGCGCGCATCCGCCGCCAGCACCTCCGAGGTCGCGTCGGTGTCCTTCTTGATCTCGTCGTTGATCTTGGCTGCGGCGCCGGCGATCTCGCTGATCGTCTTGTCGAGTTGCGACATGATCGAAAGCGCCGGCAGGTCCTCGTCGCGCGCTGCCTGGGCGATGATCTGGTCGATGTCGGATTTGGCCGCCTGCAAGCGGCGGCTCAGTTCGTCGAAGCCCTCGGCCCGTTGCGGGAAGCTGATCTTGGCCTCGACCAGCGCCTGCAGCGAGGCCGCATAGGCGGTCTTCACCTCCTCGATGCTGGTCGTGTTCTGCTTCATGAATTCGGGATAGGCGATCGCCTGGTAGAGATTGCCGACAATCTCGCCCATGGCGCTGGCGGCGCGGGCCGAGTCGAGGATGGCGGCCGCACGCTGGGAGACCAGATCGGAATAGGTCTTCTCGATCTTGCCGAACTCGAGCGCGCCATAAACGGCGGAGCCGACACCGATCGCTCCCATGACGAGCATCGGAATGGCGATCTTGGTCCTGATCCTCAGATCATGCAGGCGAAAGCGAAAGCGTCGCATGGAAAACCCCGGGGCGAGGGATCGGGGCGCCGGAGCCGGCGCAATGCGGCGCAAATGTGGTCGAACTTGCTGAATGAAGCGTTACACGGCGGATTCAGCCGTTAACAATCACTGCCGGGCTGCATGCCGAGCACAAAAAAGGGCGGCAGCCGAAGCCACCGCCCGCAGGGACGCGTCACGCCAAGGGGTCAGGCGTTGCACGCGATCTTGATCTCCTTCGCGCCCGGCCGCGCCACGGCCTGGATCACCACGGGACGTCGAAGCCCGGTCTCTCGCCGCCTCGCGGCGGCGGACTGCTGTTGATCGGAGCGGGCCTGCAGCACGCTCGACGGATCGCTCAGCCAGGAGACGGCGAGCGCGCCGTCGATATCGGAACGGACGAGGCCGATATCCTTCAGCCCGCGCTCGTCGAGCTCGCTGAGGCGCATCACATCGCGGCGGTGCAGGAAGGCACGCACCAGATTTTTCGTGCCCGTGACCGAATGGGCGGCAGCACGCGCCGCGCCGCCGGAAACGGCAGACAAGGTCTTCGTGACGAAGGTCATGACCAGCATGACAGCCTCCTCGGGGTTGGACGGTTCATGCTCCACCCGGATCGCGACATCGGCCGGCAGGAGCGGGACAGTGACCAAACGATAACTCTGCGCTGGTCATCAGCCAAACGAATGATTATGATGCTTGACACAACCGATCTTGATGAACCTCTGGGAGGAGGCCGGCATGGCCCATGTGCTCGACGCCGATCAGCTCAAGACCTTCGTCGCCATCGCCGACACCGGCTCCTTCACCCGCGCCGCCGAGATCGTCTTCAAGACGCAATCGGCGGTTTCGATGCAGATGAAGCGGCTGGAGGAACGGGTCGGCCGGCCGCTCTTCGGCCGCGACGGGCGCCATGCCAAGCTGACCGAGGATGGCGAGCGCCTGCTCGACTACGCCCGCCGCATCGTCCGGCTGAATCTCGAATGCGTCGCGAGCTTCACCGAGGCCGATCTCAAGGGCCGCATCCGGCTCGGCGTCCCCGACGACTACGCCGACCGCTATCTGCCGGAGATCCTGGCGCGCTTTGCCCGCTCAAATCCGCGTACCGAGGTCACCGTGGTCTGCGAGCCGACGCCGATGCTGGCGGAGCGGATCGGCGGTGGCGACATCGACCTTGCCATCATCACCCATGTCGAAGGGCGCGGCCAGGGAGAGATCATCCGGATCGAGCCGTTGCTCTGGGTGACCTCGGCCCGCCATTGCGTGCATGAGGAGGATCCGTTGCCGCTGGCGCTGGGCCGGCCGACCTGCAATTGGCGCCAGGCGGCGGTCGAGGCGCTGGAGAGCAAGGGCCGCCGCTTCCGCGTGCTCTATGCGAGCTGGAACTCGACTGCGGTCGGCGCGGCGGTGGTCGCGGGGCTCGCAGTCTCGGTGCTGCCGGAAAGCGCGGTGCGACCCGGCATGCGCATCCTGGGACCTGCGGAAGGCTTCTCGACCCTGCCCTCCTGCAAGATCGGACTGCTGCGAACCCGGCACGATCCGTCGATCCTGTCGAACGCGCTCGCCGAGCACATCATCCAGAGCCTGGACAACCTGCAGAGCTTCAAGGTGGCGGCGGAGTAGGTCGTCGTCAGCTCTTGCCATCAAGGCCGGAAGCTGAGGACGACGCGGGCCGACCGGAAGTTCTTGGTGGTGAAGCCCCAATCGTCGGCGAGCCCGAGGATGATCGGCTGGTGCGTAAAGGTCGCCAGCACCGCGACGCCTCGGTCTCCATTCGTCATCGTCAAAGCCGTGGTATTCATATCCGTCGGCAGATAGGTCATGAACCCGCCGATGTCCTCGATGCGATTATTGTCCTTGGTGAAGTAAGCCATGCCGAGCTGCATCGTGCCGAGCTTTGGCGCGATGTTCGCGCGTCGCGCGTTGATCGCCTGCATCGCCTCGATCGCGCAGCTCTGCCCGCCCTTGCAGGCAGCGAGAACCTGAGCCACTTCGGCTGTGAACCGATTCAGGTCGCGCTGAATGACGATGGACTGCGAAAGGTCGACGGCCCCGGACAGCAGCGCGAACATGCCCGTGCTGACCAGCGCGAACTCGATGGCTGCGACGCCGCGCTGGTCGCGGAGCAGGTCGCGCCGCTCTCTCGCGCGCTTGAACAATCTGGCGATGCCTCTCATCACGGCCTCGTATAAAGCGCGGCACCCGAGACGTGCAGCGTCGGCAGCCCTGGCACGATGGTCGCGACCGGCGCCCGTGCGCGCATCAGCATGACCGTCCCGGATGTGCCGGCAACGAACGTCGTCCCGGTAATGGCCTGGGCGGTGGTCGAATAATTCGCCAGCGGCTGGTTCTCCAGCCGCAGATTGGCCGTGCAGTTGTCGAGAGCGATCCCGCGATCACAAATCTGCGTCACCACCTGGCTACGGTTTCCGGCGAAGGTCGCAGCGGTCCGGCCGGTTACGGCATCGGACAACGCATCGTGGATGTACATCTGCGCCGTGAACACCAGCGCGAATTGCAGTATGCCGAGCACGAGCATCACAAAAGCCAGGCCGATGAACGCGAATTCGACGGCCGTCGCCCCGGCGGCGTCCCGGCGGAAAGCGCCCAGGCGTTTAGCCAGGCGCTTTCCTCCAATCAATGGCGTGCTGGCCGCAACCATATCAGCGCTCCGTCACGGGCACGTGCCGCTGCAGAAGCGAATGTAGTCAATCAGGCCGCCATAGGTGTCCTCACGGCCGGCCGCCTGGAAGAAGATGCGGTAGGTCCCCTTGGTCGTGACCTTCAGCGGAAGCTTGCGCTCGGTCCACCTGTCGGTGTGAACGCAGACGTCGACCTGGTCGGTGGCCTTGTCCACGTCTTTGGAGGGCGTGGCATAGCTGCTCGACTTCTTCTGGAAGAAGACTTCGATGCGGTTGGTCTTCTCTCGCCAGTCCGCATTCTTGACCTTGTCCCACGCCGCTTGCGGGTCGGTCTTCTTGGCGCAATAGACATCGCTGCCGTAAGCCGGATTGCGCTCGCGGGAGATGTACCAGTAGCTCAACTCGTAATCGCCTGCTGCGAGATCGGGAAATTCTCGCCACATGCTCGAATTGGTCTTGCAGCCCGAGGTGTAGCAGTGCGAGTCCAACTCAGCGAAGAAGTTGCCGAAGCGGATGGTGTTGGCCGCGAGCTCGGGAATGCCGTTGATCTCGATGCCGCCCTGGTTGCTCTGGGTCGTCCAGCCGTTCCAGTTCTTCAACACGGTCCAGCTGTTCGAAGCGACATTGTGCCCGGTCTCGAAAGATTCGACGAACAGGACCTTGCCGGTGCCAGTGCCCGGTGTGCCGGGCGGCGAATTGGGAACGGCGACCACATAATCGCAGCGCCGCTCGACCCGCAGTGAGATCGTGTTGTACCCCAAAATGCCGCCGAAGGCGTTCTGGCTGGTTGCCGTCGCAACGGCCGTGATGACGTTGTTGGCGAGCGTACTCGTCACGGTGACGCCGGCCACGCCCGGCTGCGTGAGAGCGTTGACCCTCGCCCGAATTTCAGTGTTGGCGACCGGAGTATAGTCCTTTTTCGGATCCGCCCCCGTCTGCTTCGACTGCGAATTGATCTTGAGCGAGGCTTCCCGGCAGCCAATCTCGACCTCGCTGGCGATGCGCTGGCGGCGAGCTGCCGCCTGGCTGTAGTCGATGCCGCCACCCACCGCGAGCGTGAGCACAGGAGCAAGGAGGCCGAACATCAGCGCGCTGACGCCGCGGGCATCCTTGAGAAACGATCGGGACAGGCCGGGCATTGGAGGGCCTCGCAAACGCTACAGGCAAACAACAGGACGATTGCCTGGAGGCTAGGCGCAGGGCGATTGAGAAAACCTTTCCAGAACCCGTGAATGTCGCTGGTATCGCGGGGAAAACCCGCCTGATCGCATGGTCTTCGGGCAGTATGGTAAAATGCTGTTAAAACTGAAAGGAGAGTCAAAAGGTAGTAGCAGGTAGGCCGGTCTGACCGGGCCGAACACGGCCGCGCGTCATTGAAGACCGGGCAGGATCCCGGCATACCTTGCCACGAGCGCAGGCCCGATCTCTCGGATCGTGGCGACCGCAGCGATCGAGATGAAGGACGCAATGAGAGCGTATTCGAGCGCGGTCGCGCCGCGGCGATCGCGCAGGAAGTCGAGAGCCAGGGCGGACAAGCGTTCCATGCCCCTGGACTAGCGCAAAACTCCGGACGATTGGTTAATCCGAACGGCCAAACGCGCCGACATCTGCGTCACCAAGCTCTCCGCCCGGCGATTACAGCACAAGCTCCGGAAAGACCGGCTCGACCTTGCCGCCCCAGGCGCCCTGCTCGCGCACCGCCAGGCGTTCGGCGAGCGTGCGGCCGCTCTGGGCGATGGCGACGACCGGCTCGAGATAGACCGTTTCGTCGCGGCCCTGCGCGTCGAGCCGGGCCCGGCGAGCGAGACCGGCGCGCGACAGCTCGACCACCTCGCGGGCTACATCCCGCAACGGACGGTTCCCGGCCCTGGCGTTGAGCCCGGCTTTCGGCACGGTATCGCGCAGCTCCTGCCGTTCCTCCGTGCTCCAGCCCTTGACCATGTCCCAGGCGGCGCCGAGCGCGCCGTCATCATAGAGCAGGCCGACCCAGAAGGCCGGCAGCGCGTTCAGCATCTCGACCGGGCCGGCATCGGCGCCGCGCATCTCGATATAGCGCTTCAGCCGCACCTCCGGGAACAGGGTCCCGAGGTGATTGACCCAGTCCGACATGGTGGCGCGCTCGCCCGGAAGCTGCGCCAGCTTGCCGGCGAGCAGGTCGCGGAAGGAGGCGCCGGCGACGTCGTGATAGGTGTCGCCGCGCTTGACGAAATACATGGGCACGTCGAGCGCCCAATCGACATAGGCCTCGTAGGACATGCCCTCGTCGAAGGCGAAGGGCAGCATGCCGGAGCGGGCATTATCGGTGTCGCGCCAGATCTCGGAGCGCATCGACTGGAAGCCGTTGAGCCGCCCTTCGCTGAAGGGGGAGGCGGCAAAGAGCGCGGCGGCCAGCGGCTGCAGCGCCAGCGAGACCCGCAGCTTGCGCACCATGTCGGCCTCGGTGGCGAAGTCGAGATTGACCTGGACGGTACAGGTCCGGAACATCATGTCGAGGCCGCGCGTGCCGACCTTCGGCATGTAGTTCTTCATGATCTGGTAGCGCCGCTTCGGCATCATCGGCGTCTGTTCGCGGGTCCAGAGCGGCGAGTGCCCGAGCGGCAGGAAGCCGATGCCGTGCGGCTCGGCGACAGCCTTCAGATCGACGAGGTGCTGATCGAGCTCGCGGGCGGTCTCATGCACATTTGCAAGCGGCGCGCCCGAGAGCTCGAACTGGCCGCCGGGCTCGAGCGAGATCGCCCCGCCGCCATCTGGGCCAGCGAGACCGATGATGTGGCCGGCGTCGAGGATCGGCTCCCAGCCGAGGCGCTGCTGCATGCCTTCGAGCAACTGCCGGATACCGCCGCTGCGGCCGGCTGCCGAGCCCTCATAGGGAACCGGGCTGAGATCGTCGCGATAGAAAGGGAACTTCTCGTGCTCGGTGCCGAGCCTGAAGTCGGAAGCCGGCTTTTCACCCTGCGCGATCCAGCCGACGAGTTCGGCCTTCGAGCTGATCGGAGTCGAATCGGATACGTCGCGGGCCATGAGCGCTCCGGCATGCATGCACCGGCGCGCCGCCTGCCGATCTGGCAGCCGGGCAACGCGCCGGATCGAGTGCGGCACGGGCGGCGGGAGCGGGTGCTCCACCGCGCCATGCGCTGAGGAGCGCCAGCAATAGGCGAGCGGCGACCATCCGACAACGACCGCAAACGCGTGCAGACGCCCGCAGACCTTGCATCGATGCATGATCACGACACCGTCAGGCGGCACCGCGCAGCAGATTTGCACCTTTCGGCACGAGCCCGTCGTCATCGACACGCGTCTGCGCCGCGATCCAGTCGGTGACGGCGACGAGCCCAGCGCTCTGGCCGCCAGCCCCGGCGCGAGCCTCCTCGAAGATCGCGAGCTGCATGTCGGCGCTGGTGCCACCGGCGACGATCGTGCGGCAATGCGCAAGATCGAGGCCGCAGCCGAGCGCTGCCGCATCCTCGTCGAGGAGGTCCAGCACCTCGTCCAGCACCTGCCCGACCGGGAGCATGGCGCGGCGCTTCTCGCAGACGAAGCCGCCATGCAGGCCGTAGCGCTGGGCGCGCCAGATATTCTCGCCGGCAAGGGCGCGCGAGGCCGCGGTCAAGTCGGCGTTGAGGCCGGGCTTGCGAGCAAGATGGCGCACGAGACAGCGATAGAGCGCGGTGATGGCGAGCGTATCGTCGATCCGCGTGCAGCTGTCGGCGACACGCAGTTCCAGCGTCGGGTGCTGATGCGAAGGCCGGATCGCCCACCAGATGAAGCTGGAATCGCGCATCGCGCCCGCTGCGACCATGGTGCCGACATAGGTGCGATAGTCGGCAGCGTCCTTGAAGAGCTCGGGCAGGCCGGTGCGCGGCAATTCGGCATAGGCGCAGAGCCGGTAGCCCATCAGCCCCGTCCGCCGCCCCTGCCAGAAGGGCGAGGAGGTCGAGAGTGCGAGCAGCAGCGGCAGATAGGGCAGCATCCGGACCATGATCGAGATGCGCTGATCCTCGTCGGGCACCTCGACATGGACATGCAGGCCACAGAGCTGATTGCGGCTGCCGAGCATCTGCAGGTCGCGCATGATGCCGTCATAGCGCTTGGCCTCGGTGGCGCGCTGGCGCGCCCAGACGGCGCTCGGATGGGTGCCGCAGGCGAGCAGCAGCATGTCGTGCTCGCGCGCGATCGCGGCCAACCCCGTGCGCAGCCGCTGGAGCGAATGGCGGGCCTGGGTCATGCTTTCGCAGACCGGCGTCGCCACCTCGATCTGGGACTGCAGCATCTCGCGCTGCAGCTCGTCCGGAAAGGCGGCCTGCGCAGCTTCCATGAAACGCGGTGCGATCTTGCGCACGGCGCCGCGGCTTTCGGCATCGGACAGGAAATACTCCTCCTCGACGCCGAAGCGGTAGGCGCTGCTCACCATGATGTCTCTCCCCCGTGGCGGGCCGTTCCGAAGCGGAGCGGCGGCGCCAGACTGCCAGTCAATGAGTCGGAACTGCGACCGGCGGTGCGGTTTCCACGCCTAAACGCGGAAGCGGCCGTCGCGTTCCAGCCCTCTGCGGGGAAGCCGGTGCGAGATAAGCTACGGAACTAATTGGCAGCCCAGTCGCCGAGCGTCGCCTGGACGACGGCGAGCGCCGCGACCGCAGCGGTGTCGGCCCGCAGGATGCGCGGACCGAGCGACAGGCGCAGCACCCGCTCGCGCTGGAGAATCAGGGCGCGCTCCGATTCGTCGAAGCCGCCCTCCGGACCGATCAGCACCGCGAGCGGTCCGCGCGATGCTCCTTGCAGGGCTGCGATGGGGCTTCCGGCGTCCTGCGCCTCGTCGCAAAAGATCAGCAGCCGCTCCGGTTCGAGCGCGGCGAGCGCCGCTGCGAGCGATTGCTCGGCCCGGATCTGCGGCAAGGCGAGGATGCCGCACTGCTCGGCCGCCTCGACCGCATTGGCGGCGAGCCGGTCGAGATTGAGCCGCGAGACCTGGGTGAAGCGCGTCAGCACCGGTTGGAGCACCCCTGCCCCCATCTCGACCGCCTTCTGCGCCATATAATCCAGCCGCGCATGCTTCAGCGGCGCGAAGAGATAGAGAAGATCGGGCGTCGGCGGTTGCGGGCGCGTCTGCTCCACCGCCTCCAGGCTCGCCTGCTTGCGCCCCTCCACCCGGATCGCGCAGAGCCATTCGCCATCGCGGCCGTTGAAGACGAGGATCGTGTCGCCGCTGCGCAGCCGGAGGACGTTGAGCAGATAGTTGGCCTGGTCGCGCGCGAGCTCCAGCACGCCACCTGCCGCCAGCCGCGCCTCGCTGTAGAGCCTGTGCTTGGTGAAATCCCGCATGCTTTTCGAATCCGATCCCGTCAGAATGGCGCGAAAGTCGCCACAATCCCACGCTATCGGCAAGCAATCTCGGTGAAATGCGAGCCGGTGCTTGTTGGTGCACGGCTATCACTGTTAAGGAAAGGCCCGCGACGCCGGGACGGGCGTGGGTGACAGGACAAGAGCGGAGCGGATGATGCGGCGATACGCGACCCTGAAGCTGGCTGTAGCATTGGCTGGCCTGGGCCTGGCCACGCCGGCATTGGCGCAGGTGCCTTCGGGCTGCGAAAACCTTCAGAAGCTGATGCAGGAGCGCCAGTCGATCGTCGGGCAGCTCAATGCGAACGCCAAGGCCAAGCGCAAGATGACGCCGCAGCAGGCCTGCAGCATCCTGGGCCGGCTGGTCGGCAACGGCAACTCGCTGATCAAGTTCGCCACCGCCAACCAGGACTGGTGCCAGATTCCGCCGACCTTCGTCGACGGCATGAAGGCCGACAACGAAAAGGCCGGCACCATCCGCGGCCAGGCCTGCAATGCGGTGCAGCAGCAGGCGCAGATGCAGCGTCGCGCCCAGCAGCAGGCGCAGCAGCAGCAGGGCGCCAACCCGTTCGGCGGCTCCGACTCGATCACCGGCGGCCCGATGCGGGTGCCGCAGGGCGCGCTCTAAAACACGGCGCCGCGATGGCGTCGTCCCCCAACGCCACTGACACGCCGCTTCCCGACGCGCTCAAGGGCCATTGGGTCGATACGCGCGCGCCCAGGCGTCTGCGGCCCTATCTCAAGCTCGCCCGGATCGAACGCCCGATCGGCTGGCAGCTCCTGCTGCTGCCGTGCTGGTGGGCGGCCGGCCTCGCCGCGATCGCCGCCGGGCAGCCCGTCCCCAACCTCTGGCACTGCCTGCTCTTCCTGATCGGCGCGATCGTGATGCGCGGCGCCGGCTCGACCTTCAACGACATCGTCGACCGCAAGCTCGACGCGCAGGTGGCGCGCACCCGCGGCCGACCCCTGCCCTCCGGGCAGGTCAGCCCGAAGCAAGCCGCCGCCTTCATGATCGGCCTGTCGCTCATCGGCTTCGTCGTGCTGCTGCAGTTCAATCGCTTCACGGTGATCGCCGGCGTCGCCTCGCTGGCGATCGTCGCGATCTATCCGTTCATGAAGCGGATCACCAACATGCCGCAATTCGTGCTCGGCCTCGCCTTCTCCTGGGGCGGGCTCGTCGGCTGGAGCGCGGTATTCGGGCGCCTCGATGCGCCGGCCTATCTGATCTACGCCGCCGCGGTATTCTGGACGATCGGCTACGACACGATCTACGCGATGCAGGACATCGAGGACGATGTGATCGCCGGGATCAAGTCGAGCGCACGCTATTTCGGCGCCTTCACCCAGCAAGCGGTCGGGCTCTGCTACGGCGCGACGATCGCGCTGGCCGCCGCCGCCGCCTGGCTGGCGGGCGCCGGCTTGGTCGCCTTCATCGGGCTCGCGCTGTTCGCGCTGCATCTGGGCTGGCAGGTCCACAGCATCGCCGGGGCCGACGGCCCCATGGCGTTGAAGCTGTTCCGATCCAACTGGCATGCCGGCCTGCTGCTGGCAGCCGGCTTTGCGCTCGATGCGCTGGTGACGTTCGCTTTCTAAGCGACGTCGCTCAGGACAGCACTTCGCCGCGGATCACCACCGGGCGCTCCGGCAAGCGACCGGTCTTGCGCCTTGTCAGGAATCGCGGCCGACGGCCGGCGAGCAGGGCATGCCTACGGCGGATGCGGATGGCGCCGAGCGCGACCCGGCCGACCTGCGGATAGGGTTCGGTGATCGCGCCATCGCTGGTCTCGAGCAGCAGCGGCATTCCGCTGACGCGGCCGGCGTCGCGCCAGACGGCGATGGCATCGTCCTGGTCGAGCACGGCGACGACGACGGAGCGGCCGTCGCCGGCGGTCAGGGCAAGCTGGAAACGGTCATCATCGGCGATCGCGGCGCCGGCGAGCCGCAACGCGATGCCGCGCCAGCCCTTGCCGCCGCGCAGGATGCGGACCGGCCCGACGCGCTCGATGCGGGGACCGTCGGACTTGTCAGACTGCTGCGGCGCATGCGCCGGCTGCGAGGGCTGTCCGCTCTGGTTATGTGCGCTGCCGGGGAAAGCGGGCACGTAGCCAGCCTCCCCGGCAGCCGGCGTGACGCTGGCCATCGGTTTTAACGCCTCTCTTCTAATCCCTGCTGCCCGGAACCCTCTGTCGATGCGGGGTTCTCGTGCTTTGCAGTGAGGAGAGTGGCGGGAAGGATTGTCCGAGCGCTTAAGAGCTTGGGTTAAACAAAGGTGATGAAGCGGTTTTCCGCCTTCTTGCGGTTGGTTTCCCGGCTGATGCTTGACGGAATCTTTCTGGTGATGGTGGCTTTTTCCTTGTTCAGCCGCACTGCAAAGCCGTAACGAAGCCCGATGACATCGACACCATTGCCAATCGCCCGCGATCTGCTGCCCGCCGTCGAAGCCGCTTGCCGTGAGGCCGGCCAGATCGCGCTCGACCTGTTCCGCCCCGGCGCGAAGACCGCGGCGAAAACCTGGTCCAAGGCCGGCGGCTCGCCGGTGACGGAGGCTGATATCGGCGTTGACACCTTCCTGAACATGCGCCTGTCGGCATTGCTGCCGGAGGCGGCCTGGCTCTCGGAGGAGACGGCCGACGATACGATCCGCCTGTCGCGCCGCTTCGTCTGGGTGGTCGATCCGATCGACGGCACCCGCGCCTTCATGTCCGGCTCGCCGGACTGGGCGGTCTGCGTCGCCCTGCTCGACGAAGGGCGCCCTGTCCTCGGCGTGGTGCACGCGCCCGCCGGGCCCACGACCTATACGGCGCTCAATGGCGGCGGCGCGACGAGCAACGGCAAGCCGATCCGGACGAGCGGGCTCACCGCGCTCACTGGCGCGCGCATCGCCGGCCCCAAGCCGATGCTCGATGCCTTGGCACGCCAGGAGAGCTTCACCGCCGCCGACAAGATTCCGTCGCTGGCGCTGCGGCTGACCCGCATCGCCGACGGCACGATCGATGCCGGTCTCGTCTCGCCCGATGCCCGCGACTGGGACCTCGCCGCCGCCGACCTCGTGCTCAGCGAAGCCGGCGGGCAAGTGGTGACGGCCGATGGCGAGCCTCTCAGCTATAATCGCGAGGTGCCAGTCCATGGCATGCTGATGGCGTCCGGAAGCAGCCTCGCCGCTCCGCTCGCAGAGGCGCTGCGCCGCCTGCGCGAAAGCCAACCGCAGCGGAGCTGAGAGCGGCGCAGCGACGCTGCCATCGCGTCAGGACGAAAACTGCCGGAAATAACCGCAATTTGTTGGCGATCGGCCCTCGCGCGCGAGCGGCGGATGGCTTATCTGATCGCACGGCAAAAACGAAAGGTGAGGCAAGTCGGAGCGAATCCGGCAGCGCCTCGGCTTGCTTTCGACAGAGATTCCAGGACACCGGTCGGAGACGGACGATGAGCACGAGCCAGGACACCAAGCAACTGCTGCACCTCGTGATCGGCGGCGAGCTGAGCTCGCTCGACGGCGTCGAGTTCAAGGATCTCTCGAAGCTCGATATCGTCGGCGTCTACCCCAACTACGCCGCCGCCCACGCCGCCTGGAAGGCGAAGGCGCAGCAGACCGTCGATCAGGCCCAGACCCGCTATTTCGTCGTCCACCTGCACCGCCTACTCGATCCCTCGACGGTGCAAGGCTGATCGCAGCGAGGCTACCAGACCGGTTCGATGGGATTTTCGCTGCTCAAGACGAAGTTCGCGCAGGAGGCGCTCGGGCGCAGCCTCGCCCTCTATCTGCGCTTGGTCAGGCGCACGAACCGCTTCGTCGTCGAGCCGGCCGACATCTATGATCATGTGCGCGGCGAGCTGCCGCTGATCATCGCGATGTGGCACGGCCAGCATATCATGATCCCGTTCGCCCGGCCGGAATGGATGCCGTCCTGCTCGCTGGTCTCGCGCCATGGCGATGGCGGCTTCAACGCGGTGGCCTTGCGTGAGCTCGGCATCGGCGCGATCCGCGGCTCCGGCGCCTCCGGCAAGAAGGTCCGCGAGAAGGGCGGCGCGCCGGCCTTCCTTGCCATGGTCCGCCGGCTCGCCGCCGGCGACACCATGGTGCTGACCGCGGACATCCCCAAGCGCGCCCGTGTCTGCGGGCCCGGCATCGTCCAGCTGGCGCGTGCCTCGGGCCGGCCGATCCATCCGATCGCGGTGGTGACCAGCCGGCGGATCGACTTCAACAGCTGGGACCGCGCCTCGATCGGCCTGCCTTTCGGCCGCGGCGCCATCGTCGTCGGTGATCCCGTGCGGGTCGCGCGCGATGCGGACGAAGCGACCTGCGAGGCAGCACGGCTCGCCGTCCAGGCCGGGCTCGATGCCGTGCATGAGCGCGCCTATGCATTGATCGGCGCGCGCGATCCTGGCACCGGCCTGCGCGAGGCCCAGGCGGCCAAGATCGCAGCGAAGGCCAGCGCCGCATGATCGGCCGCAGCTTCCTGATCCGCACCTATCGGGTGCTCACGGCCCTGTTCGAGCCGGCTGCGGCTGGCCTGCTGCTCTGGCGGCGGCGGCGCGGCAAGGAAGACCCGGCCCGGCTCTCCGAACGGCGCGGCCATGCGAGTGTCGAGCGCCCGCAAAAGACCCTGGTCTGGCTGCACGGCGCCAGTGTCGGCGAGACGGTGACGCTGCTGCCCCTGATCGAGCGCCTGCAGCGGCGCGGGCTCGCCGTATTGGTGACCTCGGGCACCGTGACCTCGGCGCGGCTCCTGGCGCAGCGCCTGCCGGCCGGGGCGATCCATCAATTCCTGCCGCTCGACGTGCCCCGCTATATGCGCCGCTTCCTCGACCACTGGCAGCCCGATATCGGCCTGATCTGCGAATCCGAAATCTGGCCGAACCTGATGATCGAGGCCGGCAAGCGCGACATCCCGCTCGTGCTGGTCAATGCGCGCATGTCCGAGCGCTCCTTCCAGCGTTGGTACAAATTCCCGAAGACCTCGCGCTATCTGCTCTCAGGCTTCGACCGCTGCCTCGCGCAATCACAGGAAGATGGGCAGCGCCTCGCCCAGCTCGGCGCGCCGCGCGTCAGCATCGCCGGTAACCTGAAATTCGACGTCCCCGCCCTCCCGGCCGACCCCAATACACTCGCTCTGCTCGATGGCCTCGTCGCCGGCCGGCCGGTCTGGGTCGCGGCCTCCACCCATCCGGGCGAGGAGGAGGACGTGCTCGCCGCTCATCTCGGCGTGAGGACGCACCTGCCAAAGCTGCTCACCATCGTCGTGCCGCGCCATCCCGATCGCGGCGGCGAGGTCGAGGCGCTGGCCCAGGCCAATGGCGTTGCCAGCGCCCGCCGCTCGCTGGGGCACCTGCCCGAGCGCGACATCGACTTCTACATCGCCGACACGCTCGGCGATCTCGGCCTGTTCTACCGGCTGGCGCCGGTCGCCTTCATCGGCGGCTCGCTGGCACCGATCGGCGGGCACAACCCGATCGAGCCGGCCAAGCTCGGCTGCGCCCTGCTGCACGGCCCGCTAGTGCATAAGTCCGCCGACCTCTTCGCCGCCTTCGACACCGGCGGCGGCGCGATCCAGGTTGCCGACCGGCAAGAGCTCGCCCAAGGCGTGCATCGCTGGCTGAGCGACCCGGCGGCGGCACGTCAGGCCGCAAGGGCCGCGGCCCGCACCAGCACCGAACTCAGCGGCGCTCTCGACCGGACGGTCCAGGCGATCGAGCCGCTGCTGCTGCGCGCCGCCATCGGCCAGCGCGAGGCGCTGGGCTGATGCGGGCCCCGGGCTTCTGGTGGCGCTCGCCGCCATCCGCCCTCGCCCGGCTGCTGCAACCGCTCGGGGCGCTCTACGGCGCGATCACGCTGAAGCGGATGCGCCAACCGGGCGCTCAGGCCGGCATCCCGGTGATCTGCGTCGGCAATTTCGTCGCCGGCGGCGCCGGCAAGACGCCGACCACGCTGGCGCTCGCGTCCAGGCTTGCCGCAATGGGCGAGACGCCCTTCGCCCTGACTCGCGGCTATGGCGGCCGGCTTCCCGGCCCGCTCCGCGTCGAACCGGCCCGGCACAATGCGGTCGATGTCGGCGACGAGCCGCTGCTGCTCGCCGCGCGCCTGCCGACGATCGTGGCGCGCGAACGACCCGCCGGCGCGACGCTGGCGCGCGAGGCCGGCGCCAGCCTCGTGCTGATGGATGACGGGCTGCAGAACCCCTCGCTGCACAAGGATTTGCGCCTCGCGGTCGTCGACGGCGCCGTCGGTGTCGGCAACGGCCTGTGCCTGCCGGCTGGCCCCTTACGCGCGCCGCTCGCCGGGCAGCTCGGACAGGTCGATGCCCTCGTCATCATCGGCGCGGGAGCGGCGGGCGACCAAGTCGCCGCTGAGGCCCTGACTGTCGGCAAGCGCGTGCTACGGGCGAGGCTCGCGCCGCCGGTCGATATCCAGACCGAGCTCGCCGGGCTATCGGTGCTGGCGGTTTCGGGGATCGGCCGGCCGGAGAAGTTCGCGGCGACGCTGCGTTCCGCGGGAGCGCGGCTCGCCGGCGAACGCGCCTATGGCGACCACCACGCCTATACGGCCGCCGACGTCACGGCGCTGATCGCCGAGGCGAAGGCGAAAGCCTGCCACATCGCCGTCACCGAGAAGGACATGGTCAAGCTCGCGCCGCTCTGGCCGGCGGCCGAGCGCTCGCTCCTGATCTGCGTGCCGGTCACACTGGCCTTCGAGGATGAGGCAGCGCTCGACGCGCTCCTGCGCGGCTGCCTTGCGAAGGCTCGTTCAGGTGCGGCCGGCGCGGCGTACGCGCAATAGTACGGCCTCGGGCGAGGCATAGGCCTCCTGCCAATCCACCGACCAGTAGCGCAGGTCCTCGAGCCGGATCGGCGCGCCGGTGACGGCACAGCGGACGAAAGCGCCGGGGCGCACGACCCGGAACTCGCCATGGCCGTAATCGACCAGCGCTTCCGTTCCGGAGGGGGGCAGACGTTCGTTGATGTTCATCACGGAGCCGGGCGGTCGAGCGGCGGAGAGCTAGCGTACAGGTTGCAGTACGGCGCAACCATCTCTGAATCAACGCATTGTTCCAACATGGCCTTTCTGTGATAGCGTCAGCTGCGATGATGTCCAGCCTGACCCGCGCCAGAGCATTGGCGATTGGTCTACTCTCCCTGCTCGCGGCGCCCGCGATCGCGGGCGGTTATGAGCGCGTCCGCATCCCGCATGACGATTACCAGCTCGATGCAGTGATGTTCCGCCCGGCCGGTCCGGGCCCATTCCCCGCCGTAGTCGCGCTGCATGGCTGCGGCGGCCTCTGGCGCGAGCCGGACAAGCTCTCGACGCGGCATAGCGACTGGGGCGAGCGCCTGGCTGCGACCGGGCTCGTCGTGCTGATGCCCGACAGCTACGGCTCGCGCGGGCTCGGCTCGCAATGCGGCGTCAAGGAGGTCACCATCCGCGCCAGCCGCGAGCGTGTCGGCGACGCGATGGCGGCGCGGCGCTGGCTGCAGGAACGTCCCGAGGTTCGCCGCGATGCGATCGCGCTGCTTGGCTGGTCGGGCGGCGGCTCCACCATTCTCGCCGCGATCCGCAAGGACCGCAGGCCGGCCGATCGCCAGCCCGACTTCGTCCGCGCCGTCGCCTTCTATCCGGGCTGCCGCACGCAATCGGAATCGGGCAGCTTCGAAGCGCGCCTGCCGACCCTGATCCTGATGGGCGACGCCGACGACTGGACGCCACCCGCCCCCTGCGACTTCCTCGCCAAATCCGCTAGGGCTCGCGGCGAACCGGTGGAGCTGGTGCTCTATCCCGGCGCGGTGCATGACTTCGATCATCCGCGCCTCGACCGGCGCGAGAAGGAAGGCGTCGCCTACTCCGCCTCCGGAACCGGCAAGGTCACCGTCGGCACCGATCCGGCCGCGCGCGACGATGCGATCCGGCGGGTCAAAGCCTTCCTGATGGGCAAGTAAAACAGGCGGCAGCCTTGGACGCTATCGCACCGAGGCCGCGAGCGTCACGGCCGGCTTGCCGCCCAGCAGCGAGTGGGCGATGTCTTGCGCGAGGCAAGCATAGCCGGCATCGCTCATGTGAAAACGATCGCCGGCGAGCGCAGCCATGAACCCTGCTGCATCGCGCTGATACCAGCCCAGCATCGCCTGATAGCGTGACAGCACCGGAATGGCCTGCGTCCTGGCGACCTCGGCGATCGCGTCGACATAGCCGCGGTAGCGCGCCGTCTCCTTGATGCCGGGATAGAATTGCGGATCGAGAATGACGAGCCGGGTGCGGGCCTGCTTGGCAGCGGCGATGCCGTCGGCGACGAGATTGCGGAAGGTGCCGAGATCGCCGCCGGTGACAGCGTCATTGGTTCCGACCTGCCAGATCACCAGGTCGTAGCGGCCTTCCGCCAGCGCGCCCTTGAGGCGCAACAAGGTCTGCGGCGCGGTCTCGCCGCCGATGCCGGCATTGACCATCTCGATGGGGCGGCCGGACAGCCCTTCCCGCAGCAGCGAGCCGAGCCGGGCCGGGTAGGTCTTGTCCTTGCCGCTGGCGCCGACGCCTTCGGTCGAGGACGAGCCAATGGCGAGGATGCGCAAGGGAGTGCTGCCATTGCTCCAGACCGAAGCGAGATCGGCGGCATCGCGCGTCAGCGTCGACGGCTTGCAGATGAACTCGGAGGCGCTCGCCTGCTGCGACTGCAGGCCAACGAACGCAAGCATGGCAAAGGCGCAAGCAAGGCCTGTCCGGAAACCGGCGAGCATCAAGGAACATTCCCCCAACCGCTATCAGCCAGCGATTATCCAGAGCTAGCTGAACGCTGTCTGAACGGGGGCTGGCTCATCCAGATTGGTGGTGAATGAGCGGTTTTCGGAATGTCAGAACAGATCGCCCTGTCCACCGCCCGCGGCCGCCTTGCGCCCGGACGAGCGTGGGGCGGGCGGCGAAGAGGCGCCGCCAGGTACGACGGCACCGAAGCTGCCATCGGCGAGCGTTACCTGCAGGGCCAACCCAGGCCGTGCGGCCGCTGCGCTGCGCAGGAGATTGCCGTCCTCGTCGCGGACCAGCGCATAGCCGCGCGCCAGCACCGCCTGCGGTCCGAGCGAGGCGGCCAGCGCCCAGACGCTGTCGAGCCGGTCGCGGCGGCGCTGAAGCGCGCGCGTGAAGGCGGCGACCGCCCGAGCGGCGACGGCATCGAGCCTGTCTGCGGCGCGGGCGATCCGGTCGCGTTCGGCCCGAAGCAGTGCGCCGCGCGCCGCCGCGAGCCGCTTGCCGAGCCCGTCGAGCCGAGCGGCATGGGTTGCAAGCCGCGCAGCCGGTGATTGCGCATGCAGGCGCCGATCGAGTTGGGCGAGGCGCTGCTCATAGGCGCGGGCATTGCGCGCCAGGGCCGGGCCGAGTCTCGTCGCAGCCAGATCGAGCCGCTGGCGCGGCGCGGCCAGCAGGGTCTCGGGCGTCGGCAAGGCGCGAGCGAGCGAACGCAGATCGCTGCGGCGGCGCTCGGACAGGCGCAGGGTCGCGCCGGACAGCCGGCGTGACAGGTCGGTGACCTGTCCCAGCAATTCGGCCCGCACCGGCACGACCTTCTCGGCCGCGCCGGTCGGCGTCGGGCTGCGCAGATCGGCGGCGTGGTCGATCAGGGTGACGTCGGTCTCGTGGCCGACGGCCGAGACCAGCGGGATCAGCGAGGCGGCGGCGGCGCGCACCACGACCTCCTCGTTGAAGCCCATCAGGTCTTCGAGCGAGCCGCCGCCGCGCGCGACGATGATCACGTCCGGGCGCGGGATGCGGCCGCCCTCGGGCAGCGCGTTGAAGCCGGCGATCGCATTAGCGACCTCGGCCGCGCTGCTCTCGCCCTGGACGCGCACCGGCCAGACCAGGACATGGCGGGGAAAGCGCTCCTCCAGCCGATGCAGGATGTCGCGGATGACGGCGCCAGTCGGCGATGTCACGACGCCGACGACACGCGGCAGGAAGGGGATGAGCTGCTTGCGGCCGGGATCGAACAGGCCCTCCGCGGCGAGCTTTTTCCTCCGCTCCTCCAGCAGCGCCATCAGCGCGCCGATGCCGGCCGGCTCCAGCGAATCGATGATGATCTGGTAGCTCGACTTGCCGGCGAAGGTGGTGATCTTGCCGGTGGCGATCACCTCGAGCCCTTCCTGGGGCTTCGTCTTCAGCCGGCCGAAGACGCCCTTCCAGATCACCGCGTCGATCTTGGCGTTGGCGTCCTTCAGCGAAAAATAGACATGGCCGGAGCCGACCGGGCCGCGATAGCCGGAGATTTCGCCGCGCACGCGCACGAAGCCGAAGGCATCCTCCAGCGTGCGCTTGAGCGCGCCTGAGAGATCGGAAACCGACCATTCGGGGGCATTGCCGGCGGCTTGAGGCGATTCGTTGTCCATGGCGCGAACTTAGCGGCACGAGGACGCAAGCAGAAGCGTTGCTCCGTCAGCCCGCGGCAGCTATTGCGCCTTTGAGCAAGCGGAGAGGTGCGATGAACATTCTTCTGATCGGGTCCGGCGGGCGCGAGCATGCCCTGGCCTGGGCGATCTCGGCCTCGCCGCTCTGCGACAAGCTTTTCATCGCTCCCGGCAATCCCGGCACCGCAAAGTGCGGCGAGAATGTCGTGCTCGATATCGCCAATCACCGCGCCGTCGCCGATTTCTGCAAGCTGATGGGCGTCGGCCTCGTCGTGGTCGGGCCGGAAGGTCCGCTGGTCGACGGCATCGTCGACGATCTCGAAGCCGCAGGGATCAAGAGCTTCGGCCCGTCCAAGGCGGCGGCGCAGCTCGAAGGCTCGAAGGCGTTCACCAAGGAACTCTGCGCAGAATTCGGCATCCCGACCGCCGCCTTCGCCCGCTTCACCGACGAAGCCGCTGCCAAAGCCTATGTCGCCAAGACTGGCGCGCCGCTGGTGATCAAGGCCGACGGACTCGCCGCCGGCAAGGGCGTGATCATGGCCGAGACGGTCGAGCAAGCCAATGACGCCCTGGCGATGATGTTCTCGGGCGGGCTCGGCACGGCCGGCGCCGAGGTCGTGATCGAGGAATGGATGATCGGCGAGGAGGCGAGCTTCTTCGCGCTCTGCGACGGCAGCCACGCCCTGCCCCTCGCCTCGGCCCAGGACCATAAGCGCGCCTTCGACGGCGACACCGGCCCCAACACCGGCGGCATGGGCGCCTATTCGCCGGCCCCGGTCATGACCAAGGCGATGGAAGAGGCGGTGATGGCGCAGATCATCCGGCCGACGCTTGCCGGCATGAACCAGCGCGGCACGCCGTTCAAGGGTGTGCTTTTCGCCGGGCTGATGATCACCAAGGATGGCCCGAAGCTGATCGAATACAACACCCGCTTCGGCGATCCCGAATGCGAGGTGCTGATGCCGCGGCTGAAGAGTGACCTCGTGCCGGCCCTGCTCGCCGCGCGCGATGGCGTGCTCAATGCGGTCGACCTGCGCTGGTCCGACGATGTCGCGCTGACGGTGGTGATGGCGGCGAAGGGCTATCCCGGCACGCCGGAGAAGGGCAGCGTCATCAAGGGCATCGCGAAGGCCGCGGCCGAGAAGGACGTCCTGGTCTTCCACGCCGGCACGCAGGCGATGGATGGCGAGATCGTCGCCAATGGCGGGCGCGTGCTCAATGTGGTGGCGCTCGGCAAGAGCGTCAGCGAGGCGCAGGCCAAGGCCTATGCAGCCGTCGACCTGATCGACTGGCCGGGCGGCTTCTGCCGCCGCGACATCGGCTGGCAGGCGGTCAAGCGCGAGCGTGAAGGCTGACACAGCCGCCGAGGCATCGTATATATTGAGAGGCAATTGATATATACGAGGATGCCATGGCCATCCTGATCAAGGATCCCGAGACCGACCGTATCGTCCGCGAACTTGCCGCGCGCACCGGCAGGACGATCACCGATGCGGTCAAGACAGCGGCGGAGCGCGAGCTCGCCGAATTGCCACCACGTAAGGGACGGATCGACAGGGCGAAGATCGAGAAACTGCTAGCCGAAATCGACGCCATGCCGAAGATCAACAATGATCTCAGCGATGATGAGATCATCGGCTATGATGAGAACGGCGTCCCGTCGTGACGGCCTCGCCGATCGTCGTCGACAGTTCGGCGATCATTGCGATCCTGCTCAAGGAGCCGGAGCGCGCCTTGTTCGTCTCGATCCTCGATGACAGTGCAGATGCCTGCATTTCGGCAGTCACCTTCGTGGAAACCTTCATGGTGGCGATGAGCCGGGTGTCGAATTTCTCATTCGACCACTACATAGCGTTGATGGACGGTTTCGGTATCCGACGCGTCCCGGTCGACGACGACCAAAGCGTAACATCGGCCCAGGCCTTCCTGCGCTTCGGCAAGGGCCGCCATCCCGCCAAGCTCAATCTCGGCGACTGCTTCTCCTATGCTCTTGCCAAATCCTTGAACGCGCCTCTGCTCTACAAGGGCGAGGATTTCGGCCGGACCGACATCGTCGCGGCCGTAGCATCGCAGGAGTCACGGCCATGACCAATATCGACGCCCTCTTTCCCGGTTTCGAAGCACGCTGGATCAACGGGCCGGTCGGCAAGATCTTCGCTCGCGTCGGCGGCGAGGGGCCGCCGGTGGTGCTGATCCACGGCTTCCCGCAGACCCATGCCGAATGGCACGAGATGGCGGGCGAACTGGCGAAGACGCACACCGTCGTCTGCCTGGACCTGCGCGGCTATGGCTGGTCGGCAGCGCCGCATGGCGATGGTGGCAAGGCGCTCTACAGCAAGCGCGGCATGGGCGAGGACATCGTCGCCCTGATGAGCGCGCTCGGCTTCAGCCGCTTCGCCGTGATCGGCCATGATCGCGGCGCCCGCGTCGCCTATCGCCTCGCGCTCGACCATCCCGGCCGGGTCGAGCGGCTCGTCCTGCTCGACATCCTGCCGACCGTCTCGATGTGGGAAGGCATGGACGCGGCGCGCGCCATGCAGGTCTATCACTGGACCTTCCTGGCCCAGCCCGAGCCTGTGCCGGAGAAGCTGATCCAGGCCGACCCCGCCGGCTGGCTCGACCACACCATCGCAAGCTGGACGCGGGCGAAGAAGATCGAGGCCTTCCACCCGCTGGCCATGGCGGCCTATGCGGAATCCTTCAACGATCCCGCGCGAATCCATGCCGCCTGTGAGGATTACCGCGCCGGGGCCACCACCGATATCGAGCACGACAAGGCCGATCTCGGCGCGGGGAAAAGAATCCTCTGCCCGGTGCTGGTGCTCTGGGGCGAGGCCGGCATCCCGGCCAAGGGCGCAAGCCCGCTCGACATCTGGCACGAGACCTTCGCGCCGCAGGCAGAGGGGCAGGCAATCGCCAGCGGCCACTTCCTGCCGGAGGAGAATCCGCAGGACACGCTCGCGGCGGTGAAACCTTTCCTTGCAAGGGAGGTTGCCTGAGCGGCTCCCGCACCGCAACATCAGGCCATGACCAGCGTCTCCAGCCCCCTCGCCCGCCTGCCCGATCCGTCCGGGCCCGAGCTCGTCCTCGTGCTCGGCTCGGGCGGCGCGCGCGGGCTCAGCCATATCCCGGTGCTGGAGGCGCTCGACGAGCTCGGCTTGAAGCCGGCGCTGATCGCGGGATCGTCGATGGGTGCGATCGTCGGTGCCGCCTATGCCGCCGGCCTCTCCGGCCGGGATCTGCGCGCTCATGTCGAGGCGAGCTTCCGCGACCGCGCCCGCGTGATCGCCAGGCTGCTCGAAGCCCGCATCGGCAAGATCGCCGATCTCTGGCGCGGCGGCCTCGGCAATCCCGTATTGATCGACGGCGAGCGCTTGCTCGACCTGTTCTGGCCGCAGGCCGTGCCCGATCGCTTCGAGGAGCTCGGCATCCCCTTCCTGTCGGTGGCGACCGACTACCATCTGCATGACGAGGTCGTCCTCGGCAGCGGCCCGCTGACGCCGGCCGTCGCTGCGTCCTTAGCGATCCCTGGTCTGGTCAAGCCGGTGACGATCGGCGGGCGAGTGCTGATCGACGGCGGCGCGATCAACCCCCTGCCCTATGACCGCCTGCTCGGCCCTGGCCGCCTCGTGCTCGCGGTCGACACCAGCGCGCCGGCGACTGTCAGCGACAGCCGCGTGCCCGAGCCGCTGGAAGCCATGGTCGGGGTCTCGCAGATCCTGACGCGGGCGCTGGTCCAGCGCATGATCGAGCGCCAGCCGCCGGACATCCTGATCCGCGCCGGCGGCGAGGGCTTCGGCGGGCTCGACTTCTTCCGCTGGCAGGCGATCCTCGAGGCCGCCCAGCCGGCGAAAGAAGAGGTCAAGCGGAGGCTGTCAGAGGCGCTCGAACGGGCGGCGTGACGACCTCGGGCTCATCGCAGCGGAAGCCGGGCAGGCTGGCCTCCAGCGCCATTCGCCCCTCTTCCGTCAGGATGACCGCTCGGCTGTCCTTGATCCGCGTCACCCATCCCGTCTCGAAACAGCGGCAGGCCAGCGCCGCCGCGAGCGAGCCGGCGAGATGCGGGCGGCGCTCGCTCCAGTCGAGGCAGGGGCGCAGCGCCGCGCGCTTGCTCTTGCTCGCCGCAGCAGGATCGACACCGAGCCCGGCGAAGAGCGCGACGCCGGAGCGGGTCAGCCCATAGCCACCATCGGCGACGGTGAGATGCCCGCCGGCGACGAGCGCATCATGGATCGCGATGCCCAGGCGCCCGGCGAAATGGTCGTAGCAGGTGCGGGCGCGGGCGAGATCAGCGCCGATGCGCGAGGGCAAGCGGCGCCCGTTCACCTGGCCGCCGGAGAGCACCATCAGCCCTTCCAACGCGGCGGCAACCTCCGGCCCAGCCAGCCGGTAATAGCGATGGCGGCCCTGCACGGCGACGCCGAGCAGGCCGCCCTGCATCAGCTTGGCGAGATGACCGCTTGCGGTCTGTGGGGCGACGCCGGCGAGGAAGGCGAGCTCCTTTGCCGTCAATGCCCTCCCGTCCATCAGCGCGTGCAGCATGTTGGCGCGCGCAGGATCGCCCATCAGATGGGCAATCTCGGCGAGATAGGGTCCGTGCATGGCCATGGCTCGACGCCTCCACTGTGGCTGCCATGATGACGCCCGCGCCGACCCAGGCAAGCGAGGACGCTACGGCCGAGACCGTAGTATCCAAGAGCGACAGCGCGGGTCAGGACTGCCAGAAGTCACGGCATCGCAATCGACCGGATCGGCAGGCCATGGACCAGACGACGCTCCTCACCTTCATCGCCGCGACCTTCGTGCTCGCCGGCTTCGTCAAGGGCGTGATCGGGCTCGGCCTGCCGACAATCGCCGTCGGCGTGCTCGGCGTGGTGATGGCGCCGGCCCAGGCGGCCGCACTGCTCGTCATCCCCAACCTCGTCACCAATAGCTGGCAGCTGACCGGGCCGAAGCTGAAGGCCATCGTCATCCGCCTTTGGCCGATGCTGGCCGGGACCTGCGTCGGCACCTGGGCCGGCGCCGGGCTGCTGGAAAAGGCCAAGGACGGCTCGGCGACGCTCTGGCTCGGCATCGCGCTGATGCTCTATGCGCTGGTCGGGCTGAAGGCCGCCAAGCTGCGGGTGCCTGCGAGCGCCGAGATCTGGCTCGGCCCGCTGGTCGGCGTCGTCACCGGTGCCGCCACCGCGGCGACCGGCGTCTTCGTGCTGCCGGCCGTGCCCTATCTGCAGGCGCTCGGCTTCGACAAGGACGAGCTGGTGCAGGCGCTCGGCCTCTCCTTCATCGTCTCGACCATCGCCCTGTCCTTCGGGCTGGTCGGCGCCGGTGCGCTCGACCTCAAGGTCGCCGGCGCCTCATTGCTGGCGCTGCTGCCGGCACTGGCCGGGATGTGGTTCGGCCAGGCGATCCGGCAGCGCATCTCGGCGGCAACCTTCAAGCTCTGCTTCTTCGCCGGGCTGCTTGCGCTGGGCGGATACCTCGTCGCCCGGACGATGCTCTGAACTGAGCTGAACTCAGCGTCCGCGCCCGGCATAGGCCAAACGGCGGCTGCGCTTCTTGCCGTACCAGGCGATCTCGCGGTCGCCGACATCGACATGGACGAGGCCGTTCGAATAGGAGCCGACGCCGCCGACGCTCTCGATCTTCTTGGCAACGGCTGCGGCATTGCGCGGCGAGGTGGCGAGCGGGCGGAAATCGATGGCGTTGCCGCGATAGTGCTGGGAGTTGCGGGCGTGGCGACCGCCGCAGGTCGAGGTGATCTGGATCGGGCCGATCTTCGCGGTGAGTTCCTTGATCATGCCGAGCGTTTCCGGCTTGAGGCAGCCGAGCCCCTTCACCTGGGGCTGGAACGAGATCATCGCGATATGGGTATCGGCGGCGAAGGAGGGGGACACAGACCAACAGGCCGCAGACAGCGCAGCCAACGCAACTTTACGCATAATGGAGATTTACCGATTTTGGAGAATGGAAGGCTCAAGCCACCATTTCATGGTCTGGCCGAGCCGTGCATCGGCGACCTACGAACGATACAAGGCAAAAACATGGCAAACGATGCCAGCAACTCCAAAACCGATAAACTCGAATTCGTTCTACCTCATCAGAGTTAGGTCGATCGAACTAGGCGAGGAAAATCGAATATTATGAAATCTATTTTTGCAAAATTCCCATAAATCTCTACCAGATGAGCTAAATACTATTCCCTGAAGTGCTGACGCCAGCTTTTAAAGCATTCGCTCAGCTGCGCGACCGCCATAAGGGCGATGCGGGCGGCTACAGCCCGAACGCCGCTGGGTAGCTGACCGAGCCCTGCTCTCCCGCAAGGACTCCCGGCACGAGTTCCAGCGCCATGAAGGCCTCGCCGGAGAAGGGCGAGATGAGACTCCGGGCCAGCGCCGCCGAGAAACCAAAGCGCGGATAATAACCGGGATGGCCGAGCACGATGACGGCCTCGGCGCCCGCAGCCCGCGCCTCATCGAGCGCCGCTACGATCAGGCGGCTGCCGATGCCCTGCTTCTGCAACCCGGGCCGGACTGCCATCGGCGCCAGCGCCAGCGCCTTGACGCTGCGCCCATCCATCACCGTCGGAAGCCAGCTCAGCAGGATGTGGCCGACGATCAATCCGCCCTGCTCCGCGACCGTCTCGACAGCGACGAGGCCGTCGCGGCGCAGGCGATCGATAATCCCGACCTCGTCCTCGCCGCCGAAGGCTGCACGGTTGAGCGCGGCAATCGCTTCCGCATCAACTGGGCGCGCAGCTCGAATGACCTCCGCCATCAGCGCCGCTCCCGGAAGAAGTCGCGCAGCAATTCGGCCGCATCGCGCTCGCTCAAACCGCCATAGACCTCTGGCGCATGATGGCAGCTCGGGCTGCGATAGAGCCGCACGCCGTTCTCGACCGCCCCGCCCTTCGGATCGGAGGCGGCGAAATAAAGCCGCCTGATCCGGGCGAAGGAGATCGCCGCGGCGCACATCGGGCAGGGTTCGAGCGTGACATAGAGATCGCAATCGATCAGCCGCTCGGACTGGATGGCTTCGCAAGCAATACGGATCGCCAGCGTTTCGGCATGCGCGGTCGGATCCTTCAGCTCGAGCGTGCGATTGCCGGCGCTGGCCAACACCTCACCGTCACGGACGATGACCGCCCCGACAGGCACCTCGCCACGCTCCGCCGCGGCCCGCGCCTCGGCGAGTGCGAGCGCCATCGGCGTCACCTCGACCTGCTTTGCGTCGATCGATCCCATCGAACCTTCATCTTTGCCGTCGCAGCGGGCGAAATCGCCTGCTACAAGCGCCGGCTAATACCAGATTCAAAAGCCGCTGCCGTCCCGGATCGCTTCGCAACCCGGTCCGCGATGATCCGGCTTCAGGAGCCACCATGAGCGACGACAACAACCAGAAAAGCCGCGGCCCGCGCAAGGGCGGCGGAACCGGCGGCCGCGGCGGCGGACGCGATGGCGGCCCCGGCCGCGGTGGTCCCGGCGGCCGTCCGCCCAGCCGTGGCGGCGCTGGCAAGCCCCCATTCCGCTCGCGCGACGGCGAGGAGCGGCCCCGGCGCGCACCGGCTGAAGGTGCCGAGCGCCGCAGCGATGGCGAGCGCCCGGCGCGTCGCTTCGAGAAGAAGCCTTTTGGCGAGCGGCCATCACGCGAGGGCGGTGAGCGGCCGTTCCGCGAACGCAGCGGCGAAGACCGTCGTAGCAGCCGTCCGCCGCGCGATGACGATCGGCCACGTGGTGACAGGCCCGGCAGCTTCGGGCGTCCTTCTCGGGAGGGCGCTCCGTCGCGCCCGCCGCGCGAGGGCGGCGAGCGGCCATTCCGCGACCGCGGCAGCGACAGGCCCGGCGGATTTGGACGCCCATCCCGCGATGGCGCACCGTCGCGCCCGCCCCGCGAAAGCGGCGAGCGTCCTTTCCGCCAGCGTGACGGCGAAGAGCGTCGGTCACCGCGCGACCGCGGCGATGAGCGTGGCCGCAGCGAGCGCCCCTTCCGCGAGCGCAGCGGCAGCGGCGAGCGCCCTGCCCGGCCGCCGCGCCGCGACGACCGCGGTGAAGGCCGCAGCTTCGGCGGCGGCAAGCGCTTCGACGCACCTCGCGGCAGCAATCCGACGCGCACCCGCCCCGACCGGGCCCATCGCAACGCCGCCGAGATCGCCGAGGCCGTCTCGGTCCCGGCCGCGCCGCAGGAGCCGGAGCGCATCGCCAAGGTGATGGCGCGTGCCGGCGTCGCCTCGCGCCGCGACAGCGAGGCGCTGATCGCAGAAGGCCGCGTCAGCGTGAACGGCAAGGTGATCGAGAGCCCGGCGCTCGATGTCGGCCCGAAGGATGTCGTGCTGGTCGATGGCGAGCCCTTGCCGGCGCGCGAGCGCACAAGGCTCTGGTTCTACCATAAGCCGCGCGGCCTGGTGACCACCAACCATGACCCGGAAGGGCGCCCGACCGTGTTCGATGCGCTGCCGGAGGATCTGCCGCGCGTGCTCTCGGTCGGCCGGCTCGACATCAACACCGAAGGCCTGCTGCTGCTCACCAATGATGGCGGGCTGGCGCGGATGCTCGAGCTACCCGAGACCGGCTGGCTCCGGCGCTATCGCGTGCGCGCCTTCGGCCAGGTCAACCAGGGCCAGCTCGATACGCTCAGGGACGGCGTCACCATCGACGGCGTCCAGTATGGGCCGGTCATCGCCCAGTTCGAGCGCGAGCAGGGCGCGAACACCTGGCTCACCGTCGACCTGCGCGAAGGCAAGAACCGCGAGGTCAAGACGGTGCTGGAGCATCTCGGCCTGCAGGTGAACCGGCTGATCCGGGTCTCCTTCGGCCCGTTCCAGCTCGGCGACCTGCCGGAGGGCGAGGCCGAGGAGGTCCGCTCCAAGGTGCTGAAGGACCAGCTCGGAACCGAGCTGATGGCCAAGGCCGGCGTCGATTTCGACTCGCCGCGCCGCGACGAGACCCGATCGGACGAACGGCCTGCGCGCGGCAGGCCCGCGCCCGCCGGCGACGACCGCCCGCGCCGGCGTCCGCGCGAAGAGCAGGCCGAGGAGGCCCGCCCGCTGCGCGGCGACAAGCCGTGGACCCGCGGCGTCTGGCGCGATGTCGAGGCCGAGCCGCAGCGCGAGCGCAAGGCCCCGCCGCGCCGCGGCGCCGATCCGAAGGAGGAGCGGCAGGCACGCGAGGCCACCGGCGCCGTCACGCGCGTGCGCGACAAGGCGATCGCCGATCCCAAGGGCCGGCGCGTCAAGGTCGAGCGCATCAGCGCCAAGCCGACCGACGAACCGCGCGAGGAGCGGCCAGCGCGCGCACCACGCGGCGAGAGGCCAGCCCGCGCGCCGCGCGAGGAAAGCTTCGGTCGCGATCGCGGCGGTGAATCGCCCTGGCGCGGCAGCGGCGACTGGGCCGACAAGCCACCGCGTGGCAAGCGCCCGCCCAGCGGCGGCGCCGGCGAGGCTCGGTCCGAGCGCCCGTTCCGCGACAGGCCTTCCGGTGACCGGCCGGGCGGCGATCGTCCTGGCGGGCGAGGCCCGCGTCCAGGCGGCGACAAGCGCCCACCGCGCTCCGGTCCGCCACGCTCCGGCCCGCCGCGTTCGGGCGGCGGCAATCGTCGCGGCTGAGGCTTAGGCCATGCGTATCGTCGGGGGCCGCTTCGGCGGCCGGCCACTCGCCAGCCCGAAGCCAGGCATCGGCGCGATCCGGCCGACCTCGGACCGCTTGCGGGAATCGCTGTTCAACGTTCTGGCGCATGGCCATGGCGATGCGGCGGACGGGGCGCGCGTGCTCGACCTCTTCGCCGGCACCGGCGCGATGGCGTTCGAGGCGCTCTCGCGCGGCGCCGCCTTCGCGCTTTTGGTCGATGACGGGGCGGAGGCTCGCGGGCTGATCCGCGAGAACCAGATGGCGCTGGGGCTCGCCGGCTATAGCCGCATCTTCCGCCGCGACGCGACCAGGCTCGGCCCGATCACCGGCATGGCGCCGTTCGACCTCGTCTTCTGCGACCCGCCCTATCGCAAGGGCCTGGGCGAAAAGGCCCTCGCCTCGGCCCGCGAAGGCGGCTGGCTGGCACAGGATGCATTGGTACTGCTGGAGGAAGCCGCCGACGTGGAGATCACGTCACCGGCGGGCTTCGAGGAACTCGACCGGCGCGATTATGGCGAGACGCAGGTGCGGTTTCTGCGGGCTGCGTGAACCTCTCGGTCATTGCGAGGAGCGCAGCGACGAAGCAATCCAGAGACTGCAGAGCGCTACGTCCCCTGGATTGCTTCGCTGCGCTCGCAATGACGAAAAACGTCAGCCGGCCAAATCCTCATAAAGATCGCGCCAATTCGGGTTCATAGCCTCGACCAGCGCCAGCTTCTTCGCACGGGAACCGCCCTTGAGCTGCTTCTCGCGGCCAATCGCTTCGTCCATACGCTCGTGACTTTGGTACCAGACGAGGATCTTGCAGCCATATCGCTTGGTGAAACCCGGCGTCAGGCCCTCACGATGCTGCCAGACGCGCTCGGGCAGGTTCGAAGTCACGCTGACATAGAGCGTTCCGTTGCGCCTACTCGCCATTATGTGGACGGCCGGTTCACGCATGCTCGTTTCTCGGCTCCCCACTTCAGGAGATTGATAGCCGTCATTGCGAGCGCAGCGAAGCAATCTAGGGCGGCAGCGCGCTACGTCCCCCTGGATTGCTTCGTCGCTGCGCTCCTCGCAATGACGGGTAGCGCTACCTTCTCCCGAACAGCTTCTCGATATCGCTGAGCTTGAGTTCGACATAGGTCGGCCGGCCGTGATTGCATTGGCCGGAATTCGGCGTCGCCTCCATTTCGCGCAGGAGCGCGTCCATCTCCTCGGGGCGCAGGCGGCGACCGGCGCGGACCGAGTTGTGGCAGGCCATGGTCGCCAGCACATGGTCGAGCCGGCGCTCCAGCGAGCCGGCATCGCCATGCTCGGCGAGCGCATCGGCGACATCGCGGACGATGCCCTGGAGATCGCCGCCAGCAACCGCGGCCGGCGCCTCGCGGACCAGCACGGCGCCGGGACCGAAGCTCTCGATCATAAGGCCGAGCGAGGCGAGATCGGCAGCCGCTACGTTCAGCCGGTCGGCGTCGACGGGGTCGAGTTCGACCACCTCGGGCAGAAGCATGGGCTGGCGGGCGATGCCGGCCTTCGCGCGCTCGGCCTTGAGCCGCTCATAGACCAGTCGCTCATGCGCGGCGTGCTGGTCGACGATGACCATGCCGTCGCGGGTCTGGGCGACGATATAGGTGCCGTGGACCTGGGCGCGGGCGGCGCCAAGCGGCCGATCGAGCGCATCCTGCGGCGGCTCGGAAAGATGGGCCCTGGCGTCGGCCGAGGGCATGGCGAGATCGGCGAAACCGGCCTGCATCGGCTGGGCAGGAGCCTCAGGCATACGCCAATCGGCGACGCTGCCGAAGTTCGGGCGCTGGATCGTGGCCGGGCCGCCATTGCCGAAGCCACCGCCCGAGAAGACCGCGCGGAACGCGTCGAGCGTGCGGGCGCCGCCGGTGGTGGTGGCGCGGTGGCCGGCACCAGCAAGCGCCGCCTTGAGGCTGGATACCACGAGGCCGCGCACCAGAGCCGGATCGCGGAAGCGGACCTCGCTCTTGGCCGGGTGGACGTTGACGTCGACCACGGCGGGATCGCAGAGCACGTCGAGATAGAGCACCGGATGCCGGTCGGAGGGCACGACGTCGGCATAGGCGCCGCGCACCGCCGAAAGCAGCAGCTTGTCGCGCACCGGGCGTCCGTTCACAGCCATGTGCACGCCGGCCGAGGTGCCGCGATGGAAGGTCGGCAGCCCGGCGAAACCGGAGAGCCGGATGCCCTCGCGCTCGGTCTCGACCGGCAAGGCATTCTCAGGAAAATCACGCCCGAGCGCGCGGCCGAGGCGGCGCAGATGGCCATCCGAACCGATCGGCTCGGCCGGCCAGTCGAAGGCGCCGGCATGCTCACCCTCAAGCGAGAAGCGGACCTCGGGATGGGCGATGGCGAGCCGCCGCAGCATGTCGGAGACGGCCTGCGCCTCGGCCCGGTCACTCTTCAGGAATTTCAGGCGCGCCGGGGTGAAGATGAAGAGATCGCTGACCTCGATGCGGGTACCCGGCGCGGCCGCAGCCGGCCTGACCGGTCCCTTGGCGCCGGCCTCGACGACGAGCGCGCAGCCCTGCGCCGCATCGCGCTGGCGCGTGGTGATCGACAACCGCGCCACCGAGCCGATCGAGGGCAAGGCCTCGCCACGGAAGCCGAGCGAGCGGATGGCGAAGAGGTCGCCATCGGGGAGCTTGGAGGTGGCGTGGCGCTCGACGCAGAGGGCGAGATCGTCAGGGCCCATGCCGATGCCGTCATCGACGACGCGGATCAATTCGCGCCCGCCGGCCCTGATGGTTACGGCGACGCTGGTGGCGCCGGCGTCGATCGCGTTCTCGACCAGCTCCTTCACCGCCGCGGCCGGCCGCTCGATCACCTCGCCGGCGGCGATGCGATCGACCAGGACGGGATCGAGGCGGCGAATGCTCACCGTGTCACTGCCGGGGCGTCAGACCAGCCCGACAGGCCGGCCGACGGCCTGGACCAGCAGCTTGCCCTCGCCGAACAGGCGCTGCGCGACACGCCGGACATCGGCCAGGGTCACCGCGGCGAAACGCTGGTTGCGGGTCTCGACGAACTCCGGCTGCTCGCCGCGGATGGCGAGGCCGAGCAGCTCGCCGGCAATCTTCGGCGAAGTGTCGAAGCGCAGCGAATAGGAACCGATCAGATAGCGCTTGGCCTCCTCGACCTCGTGCTCGCTCGGCCCCTCGGTGACGAGCTTGGCGATCTCCTCGCGGATCACGCTCATGGATTCGGCAACGCGGTCATTGCGGGTCGAGGTGCCGCCGACCAGGAAGCCGCTCTGGCGCAAGGGGATCAGGCTGGAGGAGACACCGTAAGCGAGGCCGCGCTTTTCACGGACTTCCATGAACAGGCGCGAGGTGAAAGCCGAGCCACCCAGGATGTGGTTCAGCACGGTCGCGGCGATGAAGTCGGGATCGTCCCAGATCAGGCCGGGGCCGATGAAGCGCAGCACGGTCTGCGGCACGTCGAGATCGACGACATGGGTCTGGCCGAGATCGGCGATCGGCAATGGCGCAGCCGGCTCGCTGCGCGGTGCGCCGGCCGGCAAGGCGCCGAAGAGCGCGTCGAGCCGTGACGCCAGCTCGGCTGCGGTGATGTCTCCGACCGCGACCACCTTCAGCCCGCCACGGGTGAAGAGATCGCGCGTCAGTGTCTTCAGCGCACCGGACTCGATCGCGCCGACGCTGGCGACGTCGCCACGCTCCGGGCGGCCATAGGCGTGGCCGGGGAAGGCCGCAGCGAAGAGCGCGTTGCGGCAGATCACATCCGGGTTCTGCGCCTGGCGCTGCAGGCCGGCGATCACCTGCGCCTTGACGCGCGCCACGGCGTCGGCGTCGAAGCGCGGCGCGTTGAGGGCGAGGCCGAGCAATTCGAAGGCGACCTCACGATGCTGCGACAGGGTCTGGAGCTGGCCGTGGAAATCGTCGCGGCGGGCATCGAAGGAGAGATTGATCGCGTGATCGGCCAATCGGCCCTGGAAAGCTTCGGCATCGAGATCGCCGGCGCCCTCGTCGAGCAGGCCGGAGACGAGATTGGTGCTGCCGGCGGCATTGGCCGGGTCGCGGTTGGCACCGCCGTCGAAGGCGAAGTCGAGCGCGAGCAGCGGCAGGCTATGTTCCTCGACCAGCCAGGCTTCGACGCCACAGGCGGCGGTGACGCGCTGGACGGCCAGCGAAGGACCGGGAGAGGCGGAGGCGGGAGCAAGGGAAGCGTTCATCGGCAATCCTCGGCGGCGGACCGGAGCCCACCCGTAATGGCTTCAAGCGCAGTATCAGGCGGCGGCCGGCAGGAGCAGGCCGGTGACCGAGCGGTCGGGCTTGAGAAAGCGCCGGACCGCCTCTGTGACCTGCTCGCGCGTCACCGCCTCGACGCGCTGCGGCCAGAGCAGCACGTCCTCGACCGTTTCGCCGACGGCGAGCGCCGAGCCGAAGATGCGCGCGAGCGAGGACTGGCTGTCGCGGGCGAACACCGTCTCGGCGACAAGGCGAGTGCGGGCGCGGGCGAGCTCCAGCTCGGTCGGCCCCTCGGCGATGAAGGCGGCGAGCGCAGCATCGAGCCCGGCTTCGAGCTTAGCCATGTCGACGCCCGGGCGCGGGCTGACCGAGAGCTGGAAGGCCGAGCGGTCGACCATCGAACCCATGAAATAGGCGCCGGCGCCGGCAGCGAGCTCCTGCTCGACGCAGAGCTTGCGATAGAGCCGCGAGGTCGTGCCGCCGCCGAGTATCTCGGCCGCAAGCTCCAGCGCGAAGGCCTCCTCGCGCTGCGTCGAGACATAGGTCGGCGCCAACCAGGCCCGGCGCAGCGAGGGCTGCTGCACACGTGGATCCGAAAGCGCGACCCGGCGGGCGGCACGCGGCTCGGGCTCGGCCGGGCGCTTGCGGATCGGCGCTTCGCCGCGAGCCGGGATCACGCCATAGGTCTCTTGAGCCAGGCGCAGGACCTGCTGCGGCTCGACATCGCCGGCGACGACCAGGATCGCGTTCTCCGGCGTGTAGAAGCGCTGGTAATAAGCGAAGGCGTCGTCGCGCGAGAGTTCCTCGATCTCGTGCTCCCAGCCGATGATCGGCAGGCCATAGGGGTGATGGGCGTAGAGCGCGCTGGAGAATTCCTCGCCAAGTTGGGCTGCCGGATCGGCATCGACGCGCATGCGCCGCTCCTCCAGCACGACGTCGCGCTCGGGCGCGACCACGCTCTCGTCGAAGGCGAGGCCGGTCATCCGGTCAGCCTCGTAATCCATCATCGCGCGCAGGTGCTCCTTCGGCACGCGCTGGAAATAGGCGGTGTAGTCGTAGGAGGTGAAGGCGTTCTCCTGGCCGCCATAGCTCGCGACGATCTTGGAGAACTCGCCGGCCGGCCATTTCGCCGTGCCCTTGAACATCAGGTGCTCGAGGAAATGCGCGATGCCGGACTTGCCGGCCGGATCGTCGCCGGAGCCGTTACGGTACCAGACCATATGCGTGACAACGGGCGCACGATGGTCGGGCGCAACCACGATCTGGAGCCCGTTGGCGAGCTTGTAGGATTCGATCTGATTGGATGCGTTGGCGGGAGCGGCGTGCACCGTCATGGTTGGGAAAGCTCCTGCGCAATCGTGAAGTCCAGAAACAAACCGGCTCGGGCCCGGATGGACCCGAGCCGGAGAAAAGGCTCGTGTTCTAAATAGTCCGGCCGCGACGGAAAACCATCCCCTCGCGAGAACGACCGCGCTTACTGATAGACCTTCTGGCCCATCAGGAACTCGCGCTGGCCGACCGCCTGCTTGTCCTCCACCGGATCCGCCGCGCCAGGGCCGACAGCCGCAGATCCGGCCGGCTTGCGATAGCCTGTCGGCGGCTCGTGCAGATAGCGGCGGGCCGGCTCGGTGCCATAGGCGAGATTAGAGGTATCGGTCTGGGCCTGGCGGGCCGCCATCTCGCGGCCGATGCGGATCGGCGCGATCTGGTTATTGTAGTTGTTGTGGTCGGGAACGATGCCTTCCGGCCCGTTGGTGCGACCGGTCACGCGGCCGCGGCGCAGTTCGTCCTGCGGCAGCAGCGGCCGGTTGTTGGCGCGGTAGGCCTCGGTCGTCGAGAACAGGATGTTGGCGCTGTCGCGCTCGGCCTTGCGGCGGGCGACGTCCGGATCATCGGGCCAGGCGGCGCTGCGATTGGCGCCGGCTTCCTGCGGCTTCGGCAAGGTCGAGGACGGCGGCACGACCAGCGGGGCGCGCTGCTTGTACTCGATGTCCGCCTTGTCGCGGCCGAACAGGCCCATGCCATCGACCAGATTCTTGAAGAGCATGCCTTCCTGGGCGAAAGCGGGGGTCGCCGCCAGCAGCAGGCCGCCAGCGAGCAGCATGCGCGAAGCGCGGATCCGATAAGCCATCTACCTCTCCATCCCGATACCAGCCTCGTCATTGAACGAACGACGCGGCAAAAGCATGGCGGGCCTTTTAACTCATTTCCGGCAAAACGGGGAGCCCTTTTGCCGAATTGCCGTAAATCAGCTGTGACCGGCCGCTTTGCGGCCGGTCACAGCGTGCATCAGACGGCCTTGGAACGGTTCGCGCCCGGCCGCAGCGACTCCCAGAGCAGGCCGAGCACACCGAAGACGATCGCCGCATCGGCGATGTTGAAGATGTACCAGCTGAAGCTGCCGACGTGGACGTGAACGAAGTCGACGACGGCGCCGTAGACCATGCGGTCGAGCCCGTTGCCGAGCGCGCCGCCGATGATCAGCGCGAGGCTCACTACGGTCAGCTTGTCGTCGCTGCGCCACATCCAGCGCCAGAGCCAGACCGCCGCGACGATCGAGAGCACAACCAAAGCCCAGCGACCGATATCGGTCGACTGCTGGAACAAGCCGTAGGAGATGCCGCGATTCCAGGCGAGCACGATCTCCAGGAAGGAGGCGAGCTGGAACGGCCCCTCCTCGGCCAGCCTTAGGCCGAAGAGCAGCCAGAGCTTCAACGCCTGGTCGAGCACGAAAACGAGCGCGACGATCCAGATGCCGAGGCGCCGCAGCGACGTCATGCCAGCCGTCACGCGGCGCGTCCGAGCTCGCGCAGCGCCTTGGCGTCACGCGGCGTCACCTCGGGGAAGCCGGGCTCGGCCGTCGCCGGATCGAAATACTTCCAGGAGCGGGCACATTTGATGCCGGAGGCGCGCGCCGGCACCACCGCGACGCCCGGCACGTCCGGCAGGCGGAAGGCATCGGCCGGCCCCTCCCCGTCCGTGATCCTGGCACCGGAGGTGATGCAGATCTCGGCGAGGTCGAGCCCGCTCAGCGCCACGCGCAGATCGGGATCGGCGATGTGGACGATGGGCGCGGCTTCCAGCGAGGAGCCGATGCGCTTTCCGGCGCGCTCAAGTTCGAGCGCACCGGTGACGACACGGCGCACGCGGCGGACCTTGGCCCAGCGCTCGGCCAGCTCCGGATCGAGCCAAGCACCATCCGCCTTGGCGAAGAGTTCCAGGTGCACCGAGCCATCGCCGTCCTTCACCTGCGGATAGCGGTCGAGCCAGGCTTCCTCGGCGGTGAAGACCAGGATCGGCGCGAGCCAGGTCGTCAGACAACGGAAGAGATTGTCGACGACGGTGAGCGCGCTCTTGCGGACATGGCTGGAGCGCGGGTCGCAATAGAGCGCGTCCTTGCGGACGTCGAAATAGAAGGCCGAGAGCTCGGTATTCATGAACTGCGAGAGCAGGTTCACCACCTTCTTGTAGTCATAGGTGCGGTAGGCCTCCTCGACCTGCGGGCCGAGCTCGGCGAGACGGTGCAGCATCAGCCGCTCCAGTTCCGGCATCGAGGCCGGATCGGAGACACGGACCTTCTCGTCGAAATGGGCCAGCGTGCCGAGCATCCAGCGCATGGTGTTGCGCAGCTTGCGATAGGTCTCGACGAAGGTCTTGAGGATCTCCTTGCCGATGCGCAGATCGTCGGAATAGTCGGCGGCGGCGACCCAGAGGCGCAGGATGTCGGCGCCTGAGTCCTTGATGATGTCCTGCGGGGCGGTGACGTTGCCCTTCGACTTCGACATCTTCTCGCCCTTCTCGTCGAGACAGAAGCCGTGGGTCAGCACCACGTCGAAGGGCGCGCGGCCACGCGTGCCGCAGCTTTCGAGCAGGCTCGAATGGAACCAGCCGCGATGCTGGTCCGAGCCTTCGAGATACATCACCTTGTCGCGGCCGCCATCGACGACGCGATGGGTCTTGAGGTCGGCGCGCTTCTCCAGGGTGAAGGCGTGGGTCGAGCCTGAATCGAACCAGACGTCGAGCACATCGGTGACGCGCTCATACTTCGCCGGGTCGTAACCATAAGGCTTCAGGAAGCGCGCGCCATCGTGGTCGGTGAACCAGGCGTCGGCGCCCTCCAGCTCGAAGGCCTCGGCGATCGCGGCGTTGACCTTGGCGTCGACCAGTATCTCCTTGCTCTCCTTGTCGACGAAGACGGTGATCGGCACGCCCCAGGCGCGCTGGCGCGAGACCACCCAGTCGGGCCGATTGGCGATCATGCCGTTGATCCGGTTCTCGCCGGCGGCAGGAACCCATTCGGTCTGCTTGATCGCCTTGAGCGCGCGGTTGCGCAGCGTGTCGGCATTGCCGCCCGCGGTCGGCGCGGGCGCGGCCGGATCGGGCGCGCCGGCTTCGCCATAGGGCTTGTCCATGGCGATGAACCATTGCGGCGTGTTGCGGAAGATCACCGGCTTCTTCGAGCGCCAACTATGCGGATACTGGTGCTTGAGGCGGCCGCGCGCGACGAGGTTGCCGGTCGCGGCGAGCGCCTTGATCACGACCTCGTTGGCGTTGCCCTTCTCGCCCTTGTCGGTGATGACCTGCGCGCCCTCGAAGCCCGGCGCATCCTTGGTGAAGCGGCCATCGGCATCAACGGTATAGGGAATTCTCGTCTCGATGCCGCGCTCGGCCAGCATGCGGCCATTGGCCATCCAGACGTCGAAGTCCTCGCGGCCATGGCCCGGCGCGGTGTGAACGAAGCCGGTACCGGCATCGTCGGTGACATGGTCGCCGTCGAGCAGGGCGACGTCGAAGTCGTAGCCCTGGCCGCGGAGGGGATGGGCAGCGGTTAGGGCGGCCAGATCGGCAGCCGTGACGTCGCGCTCCAGCTCGTAGGCTTCGACCTTGGCGGTCTTGAACAGCGATTCAGCGAGGTTCTTGGCCAGCACATAGCGTGCGCCGACCTTGGCCCAGTTGCCTTCCGGAGCAGCAGTCACCCGATAGAGGCCATAGGCGATCTTGTTGTGGAACGAGATCGCGCGGTTGCCGGGGATCGTCCAGGGTGTGGTCGTCCAGATCAGCACCGACGCGCCGGCGAGCGGGCCGGAGCCGAGCACCGGGAACGCCGCGAAGATCCAATCGCTGGTGTGCTCCTCATACTCGACCTCGGCCTCGGCGAGAGCGGTCTTCTCGACCACCGACCACATCACCGGCTTGGAGCCGCGATAGAGCATGCCGTTCTCGGCAAACTTCATGATCTCGCGGGCGATCTGCGCCTCGGCGCCATAGGCCATGGTCAGATAGGGATCGTCCCAGTCGCCCTCGACGCCGAGCCGCTTGAACTCGTTGCGCTGGATGTCGACCCACTTCTCGGCGAAGACGCGGCATTCCTTGCGGAACTCGACGACCGGCACATCGTCCTTGTTGAGGCCCTTGGCGCGGTACTGCTCCTCGATCTTCCACTCGATCGGCAGGCCGTGGCAGTCCCAGCCCGGCACGTAGTTGGAATCGTAGCCGAGCATCTGCTGCGAGCGCGTCACCAGGTCCTTCAGCACCTTGTTGAGCGCATGGCCGATATGGATGTTGCCGTTGGCATAGGGCGGGCCGTCATGCAGGACGAAGCGGTCGCGGCCTTTGCCGGCTTCGCGCAGCTTGCGGTAGAGGTCCATCTTGGCCCAGCGGGCGAGCAATTCAGGCTCGCGCTGCGGCAGGCCGGCGCGCATCGGGAATTCCGTCTGCGGCAGGAACAGGGTCTGCGAATAATCGGTGGTTTCGGACTTTTCGGCGGTCTTGTCGGTCATGGGTCCGGCTCGGCGGTGCGGAGGGCGGCCTTGAGGCGCGGCCCTCCTGGAATGTCACGGGGAAGCGATCGTCGTCCCGGCCTGCGCAAGCGCCCGCGCTGTCAGCGCAGGGCGGCAGCCGGGCCGGTAATTCGCAGGGGCGAAACGAAGTGCAGAGCGGACATGACCGGCTTCTAGCAAACGGCGATCAGGTAAGGAAGGCCGGCGTCTCCGCGAGGATGCCGCGCGCCCTTGCGCTGTCGGCATCCATCTGGACGATCAGCGCATCGAGCGTATCGAATTTCGCCTCGCCGCGCAGGAAGGCGACGAAGGCGACGTCGACGGTCCTGCCATAGAGGTCGCCGGAGAAGTCGAAGACGAAGGTTTCGAGCTTGGGCGCGCCGTCATCGAAGGTCGGGCGGCTGCCGAAACTGGCGACGCCGTCGCGCCAGACGCCCTCGATCCTGATCCTCACCGCATAGATGCCGAAGCGCAGGCGGCACTCGCGGGGCAGATGCATATTCGCCGTGGGATAGCCGAGATCGCGGCCGCGCTTGTCGCCATGGGCGATCTCGCCGCGGACGAACCAGGGCCGGCCGAGCAGAACGGCGGCATGGCCGACATCGCCCTCTTCGAGCGCGGTGCGCACCAGCGTCGAGGAGACCGGCTCGCCCTGGAAGGCGAAGGGCGGCACCACCGCGACGGGGATGCCGGCATGGCCCGCGCGCGCCTGCAGCATTTCGGGCGAGCCGGTGCGGCCCTTGCCGAAATGGAAATCGTAGCCGCAGACGAGGCCGGCAGCGCCGAGCTGGCCGAGCAGCAGATCGTCGACGAACGCCTCGGCCGGGATGCCGGCAATGGCGCGATCGAACGGTATGACGAAGCTAGGGCTGAGCCCAAGGCCGGCGAGAAGCGAGACCTTGATCGGCTCGGGCGTCAGCCGGAACACCGGCTGCTCCGGCCGGAATACGGTGCGCGGATGCGGCTCGAAGGTCAGGGCGGCAGCTTGCGTCCCCTGCCCGGCCGCCATCTCGCCCGCAACGCGCGCAAGCTCGGCATGGCCGCGATGGACGCCGTCGAAATTGCCGAGTGCCAGCACCCGGCCGCGCAGATCGGCCGGCACCGGCTTGCCGGGTTCGAGGACGAAGGCGGGCGACGCACGGAAACGCGCTGCCTCGGAAGATGAGGTCATGGAACGCAGGATCACGCCGGGAAGCCCCGGCTAGCGCCGTGTTTGGCCCCAAGCGGCCGGGAGCGTCAAGGTCAAGTCTCTGGCTCTAAGCCGCGGCGCGCGGCAGCGCGACCCAGGCCTCGCCTTCCAGCACGGCCTTGCCGTCGACCAGGCATTCGCAGAACAGCCGGGCCCGGCGCCGCTCCGGCACCAGCTCGGCGACCTCGACGCGGGCAGTGACGACGTCGCCAATCTTCACCGGCGCGAGGAAGTTGAGCGTCTGCGATAGATAGACCGCGCCCGGCCCCGGCAGGCGCGTGCCGAGCAGGGCCGAGACCAGGCTCGCGGTCAGCATGCCATGGGCGATGCGCTGGCCGAACTTGGTGTTGGCGGCATAGCGGTCGCAGAGATGGATCGGGTTGGCATCGCCCGAGAGGTCGGCGAAGAGCGAGATATCGCGCTCCATTACGGTGCGCATCAGGCTCTCGCGCTGGCCGACGACCAGATCCTCGAAGGCATGGACTTGATAGAGCGTGCTCGCCATCATCGGTCAGCCCTCGCAATTGCAGCATGGCTGGAAGGCCGCCTGCATCCGGAATCGAGCAGGAAGCGTCTCACACCTCGCTGCACCGCACCATTGAACTTTGGTGCCTGTTGCCTTGTTCCGGCATCACTCAAAGGTCGTATGCCGCTAGGTCACTCCAGAACCGGATTAACGGCTTTGAAACGCCGAGCCCCTATCAGAATTGACGCAAGGTCGCTGCTCTGCGAGAGCGGCGCGCGTCGGTGCCGGTGGGCGCTGCGGACTACTGGCTTTGGAGCGCCGTCATGGCTGTCGACCCGTCAATGCCGATCCTGGTGGTGGACGACTATCAGACGATGGTGCGGATCATCCGCAACCTCCTGAAGCAACTCGGCTTCGAGAATGTCGACGATGCCTCCGACGGCAATGCCGCGATCGCCAAGATGCGCGACAAGAAATACGGGCTGGTGATCTCGGACTGGAACATGGAGCCGATGACCGGCTACGAGCTGCTGCGCCAGGTCCGCAACGAGGACGCCATCTCCGAGACGCCCTTCATCATGGTCACGGCGGAATCGAAGACCGAGAACGTCATCGCCGCCAAGAAGGCCGGCGTGAACAATTATATCGTCAAGCCGTTCAACGCGCAGACGCTGAAATCGAAGATCGAGGCAGCCTGCGCGGCGTGAGGCTTCACCAGGCCAGGTGCGGCATGGCGTAGCCCGGCCGGTGGCTCTGCCGGCCGAACCAAGCCTGCAACTCCTCCTCCGACAGCCCCGACATTTCCTCCGCATGGATGCCGGCCACGCACATCAGCGAGGCCAGGCCATATTGGGCTGCTCCGGCGATGTCGGTGCGGATCGCGTCGCCGATCGCCAGTATGCGCTGCTTCGCCACCGTCTCGCCGCGCAGTTCCTGGCCGGTGCGAATGGCGAGGTCGTAGATCGGCGCATGCGGCTTGCCGGCATAGATCGCTTCGCCACCGAGCTTCTCATAGGCCACGGCGAGCGAACCGGCGCAGGGCACGATGCGGCCGCCGCGATCGACGACCAGATCCGGGTTGGCGCAAATCAGCGTCAGGCCGCGACGGGCGAAATCGGCGAGCTGCTCGGCATAGCTCTCGGCCGTCTCTGTCTCGTCGTCGAACAGGCCGGTGCAGACGACGTAATGCGCTTCGGCAGGGCCCACGCGCGGTGCATCGAGCCCGGCCATGAGCGGCAGGTCGCGCGGTGGGCCGAGGTGGTAAAGGGGCTGGCCGGCACGGTGGGCGATCAAATCGCGCGCGACGTCGCCGGAGGTGACGATCGCGTCGAAGGCATCGCCGGGCACGCCGAGCTTGCCGAGCTGGATCGCGATCTCCGAGCGCGGGCGCGGCGCGTTCGAGACCAGCACGACGGTGACGCCGCCCGCACGCATCCGGGCCAGCGCATCGCAGGCTGCGGCGAAGGGCCTGATGCCGTTATGGACGACGCCCCAGATGTCGCACAGGCAGAGCTCGTACTGGTCGATGACGGCGGAAACGCCGGACAGAACACGGGTCGAGAGCGGCACGGGCAAACTCCGAACGGACAGGCGCCGCCTGTCTACGCGCCTTCGCCGGCGCAAGCCAGCGCTTCCGTCCCAAAGACGAAATCAGGCGGTGGCGCGGCGCAGGATGTCGCGGAAGGGCACGCGCTTCACCGGCTGCGGCGCCATGGCGGGATGATCCACAACCTCGGCGGACGGCGGCGGCGCGATGGCGGCAGGCTTTGGAGCCGGAGCGGCCTCAGGCTGCGGCTCGGCGAAGACTTCGGGCCGCACCGGCCGCGGCGGCGAGAAGACGATGCCCTGGCCGAAGGCAATGCCGAGATCGAGCATGTCGGCGACCATCGGATCGTCCTCGACCTCCTCGGCAACGAGCTGGATCGAGCCACGGGCAAGCTGGATCGCGATGTCACCCGCCGCGATGTCGGCGAGCGTGCTGCCGCGCGCCTCGGCCAGCAGCAGCGCCGCCGAGACTTTGACGAAGCGCACGCCACGATCATGCAGCGAGATCGGATCGAAGCGCAGGTCGGCGACATGATCGAGCGCGAAGCGCACGCCATTGGCCGACATGGCGCCGAGCAGGCCCAAGCTAGCCGGCTCCAGCGCTCGGAAGACGCGCTGCGGCACCTCGATGACGAGATTGCCGATATGCTCGTGGTATTTTTCGAGGATGCGCGACAGTGCCGCTAAAGCGCGCGAGGAGCCCCAGGTCGCCGCGCTGAAATTGCAAGAAACGAAGAGCTCGCCCGGCTTGCTGCCGAGATGGCGGGCGATGGCGAGCGCGCGCGTCAGGACGAGCGCATCGAGTGTCGGGCCGAAGCCGCGCTCCTCGACCGTGGTCAGGAATTCGGAGGGCAGCAGCAGCGTCCTTTCGTCGAGCCTCAACCTGACGAGCGCTTCATAGCCGCGCGTCCGGCGCTGCGGCAGGCTGACGATCGGCTGGAGATGGACCTCGACCTGGCCCTTCGCCAGCGCTTCGCTGATCAGGGCCGCGCGCTCCTCGGCGGCGCGGCGCTGGGCCGCCTCGGCCGGGTCGTGCCGGGTCGCGATCAGAGGTTCCGGAGCGCGAGGCTCGGCGCGCTCCGGAAGCAGTGCGGCGATCCGCGCAGGCTGCTGCGGCGGCGGGCTGGCGAGCCGCCCCTCGATCCGGCTGAGCTGGTCGTCATGCTCGCCCAAGGTCGTCGCTACCTGCTGCAGGAGATCGCCGAGCAGGCCGACCTCGGCGGTCAGCTCGTGGAGCATCGCCTTGGCCGGAGCGGCGTCGGCCTCGCCCATCGGCATTTGATCAAGACGCTTGGCCATCGAATCGACACGGATGGCGTTGGTGGCGAGGCGGACCTTGACCTCGCCGATCGCGGCGAGAAGCTGCTCGCGCTCGCGCACCGCATTCCGGCGCGCCAGAGCCGCCGCACCAGCCAAGCCGACCCCGGCGCTCAACAGGCCGAGCGCATTGGCGAGATTGCCCGGCAGCAGCAGGATCGCGGCGGCGCCCAACGAAAAACCAACGACGCCGCTAGCGGCTGGGGAGAGAGCGCTGAGGCGGATGCGAGCCAAGGGCTGAAATCGCGCAAGGGGTTGAGGGGCAACGCAACGCTACGAATCAGCTGCGACGCATGCAGAATAGCGGCCTGATTCCGCAACTGCGAGGCCTATCGACAGATTGCGCGAACGCAGCGCGTGGCGCTGGCAGCTTCCATTCTATCGTGGCTGCAGCCCCACCTGCCCGATCGCGTCAAGGATGCGGTCGCAGACCGCCGCGGAAAAGCCCTTGCGGCTCAGATAAAGCCGGGCGTCGAGCGCAAAAAGCGGCTCGGCCTGGCCCAGCAGCCGCAGCACCTCTTCGAGATCGACGCGGTCTCCCGCTGACGCGCTCGCGACGGCGCGCGCGACCAGCGCCATCGGGGTCTCCTCCGCCTTGATCAGCGCGGCCTGATTCTCGGCGAGCTTGGGCGAGCCGGTGAGATAGGCGGCAAAATAGAGAAAGACGTCGTACCAGGACGGGCGGCCATTGCTCAACGCGACGGCCCGTTCGAGCAGCGGCAGCCCTTCCGCCGCCCGGTCGAGCTGAACATAGCGCGCCCCGAGATCGGCCATGATGTCGGGGTCGAACGGGTTGCGCGTCAGGGCTTCCCGGCCGGATTTGAGCGCTTCCTCGGTCATGCCGCGCAGGAACTGCGCCTCCATCAGTGCCTGATGCGCCCGTGCACTCGCCGGCGCCAACCGCACCGCGGTGATCGCAGCTGCGAGTGCGCGGTCGAGCGGCGAGCCGGACCGGGCGTTCAGGCCGGAGGCATGTTCGTCCGCCGTGAGCAGTGCCAGATGCGACCAGGCCGGATTGAAATCGGGATCGCGCGCCACGAGCATATCGAGGCAGCTTCGGGCGGCGAGGTGCTCATCCGCCTTCATATGCCGGCGGAAATTGAGCGCCTGATAGATGCAGCCTACTCCCGGCGGGAGCGTCGCCAGCCTCATGTCGGCGTGCAGGATGCCGAAGGGCTGGGCCAGCCGGATCGCCACGCGCTGCGCCAGCTCACGCAGTTCCGTGCCATCGGCGACGGCCTCAAGACTGCGCGCGCCGGACGTGGTCCAGACGACGCGCCCATCCTTCGCCGCGCTCAGCCGCACAAAGCCCTCGACCTTGTCGCCCGCCCGCGAGGTGTTGAGGGTCAGGAGATAATCGGCCCCCTCCTCCGGCCGCAGCGCCGTACCCGGCGTCTTGACAACCAGGAGGTCGTCGAAGCGGGCCATGGTATCGACGAGATGGCGCATGAATAGGCGGGCGGCATCCTCGACAGCCGGATCGACGATGTCTCCAGCGATCACGACGGCAACCACGGGCAGGCTCGCGGGCATAACGACCGGTTCCGCAGGTTGCGGCGGAGCGAGTTGCTCAGGCGCAGCAGTGGTTGCGGAGCGCGTTGCCTGCATGTCCCCGTTCGGCATGGCGCTGCGAGGCTCCGGCCCGGCCCCTGTCTCATGCCAGGCGACCAGCGCGATCGCGGCGGTCAGAACCAGCGCGACGGCTGCATAAGCCCAGATGCGCCATGGTCCTGCAGCGGCTGGAGCAGGCTGTGCCGGCTCGACGGCAGCGGCGGTGGCCGCCGCCTCGGGCTCCGGCAATCCGAGCCGCGTGAAGCTCGGGACATAGGCGCCGACGGGAATCGCGATCCGCACGGGATCGCGCACGCCCTCGGCCGCGAAATAGAGATTGAGCGCCTTGCGCAGACGGCCGGCCTCGACGCGCACGATCGGGTCCGATTGCGGGTCAAAATCGGCCGGGCGGCCGAAGGCCTCGACGGCGATGGTGTAGCCCTTGAGCTCGCCGGCGCGGCCGGCCAGGGCCTGCTCGACGACATAGCTCAGGAAGGAGGTCAGTTGCGGCGCGCTGCGGAAAATGTCGGAAGCGAGCACACGATCGAGCTGCGCGCGGATGTGCTCCGGCGCGATCGAATCGCTCCCGTCCCGACCGGCAACGCCTTGAGTCATTGGGGCGTAGTCCAGTGTTACCCCCTCGTTCAGACTACGCCAGAAACGACGTTACGTCACCTGCCCCGGACGGCACGCCGCGACGCGCCGGACGCAGGCATGCCCCGAGCCAACGCGGATTTACAGCCCCGACCGCGCTGCTAGGTTGAGGAAGCTTTAAAAAACTAAATGGGACCGGATCATGACCTCTGCGCCGCGCGCCATCAGCTCGCCGAACGATCTCGAAGCCTACTGGATGCCGTTCACGGCGAACCGGTCGTTCAAGCAGAATCCGCGCATGGTCGCCCGCGCCGAGGGCATGTTCTACTACACCCCGGAGGGCAAGCCGGTGATGGACGGCACTGCCGGCCTCTGGTGCTGCAATGCCGGCCATGCCCGCGAGCCGATCATCCAGGCGATCCAGACGCAGGCGCGCGAACTCGATTACGCCCCGTCCTTCCAGTATGGCCATCCCAAGGTCTTCGCGGCCGCCGCCCGCATCGCGGCGCTGGCGCCGGGCGATCTCGACCATGTCTTCTTCGCCGGTTCGGGTTCGGAAGCGGCCGACTCGGCGCTGAAGATCGCCCTCGCCTACTGGAACGTCTCGGGCAAGGGTTCGAAGACGCGGCTGATCGGCCGCGAGCGCGGCTATCACGGCGTCGGCTTCGGCGGCATCTCGGTCGGCGGCATGGTCAACAACCGCAAGTTCTTCGGCGGGCTCCTGACCGGCACCGACCACATCTCTCACACCTATGACCGCGAGAAGCAGGCCTTCAGCAAGGGCGAGCCGGACTACGGCGCGCATTTCGCCGATGATCTCGAGCGCGTCGTCGCCCTGCACGACGCCTCGACCATCGCTGCGGTGATCGTCGAGCCGATGGCGGGCTCGACCGGCGCGCTGCCGCCGCCGAAAGGCTATCTCAAGCGCCTGCGCGAGCTCTGCGACAAGCACGGCATTCTTCTGATCTTCGACGAGGTCATCACCGGCTTCGGCCGTCTCGGCTTCGCCTTCGCCGCCGAGCGCTACGGCGTGATCCCGGACATGATCACCTTCGCCAAGGGCGTCACCTCCGGCACGGTGCCGATGGGCGGCGTGATCGTGCGCAAGCACATCTACGACGCCTTCATGAACGGGCCGGACAACGTCATCGAGCTGTTCCACGGCTACACCTATTCGGGCCATCCGCTGGCAGCGGCTGCCTCGCTGGCGGCGCTCGACATCTATCGCGAGGAGGGCCTGTTCGAGCGCGCCCGGGCGATGGAGGACGCTTGGGCCGATGCGGTGATGAGCCTCAAGGGCGAGCCGAACGTGGTCGACATCCGCACGCTCGGCCTGGTCGGCGCCGTCGATCTCGCGCCGCGGGCAGATGGTGTCGGCAAGCGCGCCTTCGAAGCAATGGACCGGCTCTTCCGCGATGAGGGCCTGATGGTCCGGACCGCCGCCGATACGATCGCCTTCTCGCCGCCGCTGATCATCACCGAAGCCCAAGTCGAGGAGCTGATCGGCAAGCTGCGCCGGGTGATCCGGGCCGTGGCGAACTGAGACGCCGCCGGCCATGGACCGGCGCGCCTTCCTGGCAGGTGCGGGCGCGGCATTGACGGTGCGTCCGTCGGCCGCGCAGACATCGGCGCGCTCCTGGCAGACATCGTCGCTCGCCGAGGCCGGTTTCCGGCCGGATGCGAGCGAACGCATCGAGAAGGCCTTCGCCGCCGGCGAGCTCAACGGATTGCACGGGCTCGTCGTGCTGCGGGACGGCAGGATCGCGCTGGAGCATTACTTTTCCGGCGTTGACGAAATCTGGGGCGACAGCCGCGGCGTCGTCGCTTTCACCGCCGACGAGCTGCATGATCTGCGCTCGGTGTCGAAGAGCATCGTCGGCCTGATCTACGGTATCGCCCTCGCCGACGGGCTCGCTCCGAAGCCCGACGCGCCATTGCTGGCAAGCTTTCCGGACTATCCCGATCTCGCCACGGACCCGGAACGGCAGAAACTCAAGGTCGAGCATGTGCTGACCATGACCATGGGTCTCGCCTGGGACGAGTCGCTGCCCTATAGCGACCCGCGCAATAGCGAGATCGCGATGGAGAACGCATCCGACCGCTATCGCTTCATCCTCGACCGGCCGGTCGCCCGTCCGCCGGGCGAGGCCTGGACCTATAGCGGCGGCGCGACGGCGCTGCTCGGTCATCTTATCGCCAAGGGCAGCGGCAAGCGGCTCGGCGAATTCGCGCGCGAACGCCTGTTTGCCCCGCTTGGCATCGATCGCTTCACCTGGACCAATGGTCTCGATGGCCGAGAGGCTGCAGCGTCGGGCCTGCGCCTGCGCCCGCGTGATCTTGCCGCGATCGGGCAGTTGCTGCTCGACAAGGGCAGCCATGCCGGCCGCCAGATCGTTCCGGCGGAGTGGCTGGAAGAGAGCCTGACGCCAAGGACGCAGACCAAGGATGGCCTCGGCTATGGCTATCAGTGGTATCTCGGCCGCGACCGTTCGGGCGCACCTTGGTACGGCGCTTTCGGCAATGGCGGCCAGCGTCTCGTCGTCGCTCCCAGGCAGCAGCTCGTCATCGCCATCACCGCCGGCAACTACAACAAGCCGGGCAACTGGCAATTGCCGGTCAAGCTGACGAACGAATTCGTCTTCGGCGCCCTTGTGCAGTGAGACCGCTCACCCCCGCCGCAGCTTGTTGTAGCGGGCCACCAGCCTGTCGCGCTTGAGCCGCGACAGGCGGTCGATCCAGAAGATGCCGTCGAGCTGGTCGATCTCGTGCTGATGGCAGACCGCGAGCAGGCCGTCGGCATCCTCGCTCCGCTCGCTGCCCTCCAGATCCTGATAGCGCACGCGGACGTGGGCATGGCGCTCCAACTCGTCGGTGACGCCCGGCATGGAGACGCTGCCCTCGGTGTGGCTGATGGTTTCGCGCGAGACCTGGTCGAGCTTGGGATTGACATAGATGCGGACGTCGCCGGGCGTCAGCTCCAGCACGACGAGGCGCGAGAGCACGCCGATATGCGGCGCGGTGATCCCGATGCCCGGCGCCGCCCGCATCGTGTCGAGCAAGTCTTCGGCGAGCGCGCGCAGATCGGCATCGAAGCGTGTGACCGCCGCCGCGGGCAAACGCAGACGCGGATCGGGAAAGCTCAGGATCGGGCGAATGGGCATGATGTCGTGCTTGTCCTCGCAGCTCAGTATTCCCGCCGAAGCGAGCCCGCCCGTCAGCGCGCGACGCGCCAGGCGACGAGAACCGCGAGCGCAGCCGGCACCAGGAAGACCACGGCGAGGATCGGCAGTTCCTCCCGCACCGAATAGCCGGCCTTGGTGACGCCGACCCACATGTTGATCAGCGCGATCGCGAGCCAGGCCGGCACGAACAGCTTGGCCGCCATGGCGAAGGCCGGCTCGGCCCCGCCCCAGAGCTTGCCGAACAGCAGGAACAGCCCGAGCAGCACCACGCCGCCGCCGATCACCATCGCCATATGCATGCGCCGCCCCCACTCGGAAACCCGTTCCGCGCCGTCTTGATAGCTTTGCCAGGATAGACGGGAGCTGAATGAACGCGTCAGCTCCCGGCAAGAATAGCGACCAGCCGCCTCAAACAGGATAGCCGGCCCGGCATTCACTTCGTGGTGTAGCCGCCATTGACCAGGATGGTCTGGCCGGTCATCCACCAGCCATCCGAGACGAGGAAGCGGATGAAGGGGACGATGTCCTCGATATGAGTCAGTCCCGTCGGCGAGAACTTGGAGAGCGCCGCCGCGGTCTTGTGATAGGCGACCGCATCCGCCCCCTCAGCCGGATAGAAGAAGGGCGTGTCCATCGGGCCGGGGCCGATCGCGGTGACCGAGATGCCGCGCTCGCCGAATTCCTTGGAAGCGGCGCGGGTGAAATGCTCCACCGGGGCCTTCATGCCGGCATAGGCGGCATAGAACGGCGTGAAGGCGCCGAGCAGGGAGGTCACCACCGTGGTGATCTTACCGTTGTCGTTCAGCGCCTTGCCGGCCTCCTTGAGGAAGAAGAAGGCCGATTTCGAATTCACCGCGGCCATCTCGTCGTATTCGGCCTCGCTGATCTCGGCCATCGGCTTCTTCAGCACCTTGCCGACGGTGTTGATCGCGATATCCGGCCGGCCTACCGCGACAATGGTGTCGGCGAAGAGCTTCTCGACGGCGCCGGCCGTGGTGAGGTCGGCCCGGAAGGCAACGGCCTCTGCACCCGCGGCCTTCACCGCGGCGACGGTCGCATCGGCATCCGCCTTGGCCGCGGCACTGTTGTAGTGGATCGCCACCGCGCTGGCGCCGTGGGCAGCGAGATCGCGGGCGAGCAAGCCGCCGAGATTCTTGGCGCCGCCGGCGATGATGACGGTCTTGCCCTTGATGTTGTGGTCGGCCATGGCCTCGTCTCCTGCTGTCGCTGCGAGCCGTGCTCGCCTCGTCAGCAAGGTAGCCAGACGATTGTTCCGATAAAGCCGGATAAGCTGACATGACTTGTCAGCGACGACGAACAATCACATCGTGCCGGCCATGGACCGGTTCGAGCTCTTTTCCACCTTCGCCCGCGTCGTCGAATGCGCCAGCTTCACCCGCGCCGCGGCGACGCTCGGCCAGCCGCGCTCCTCGGTCTCGGCGGCGATCCGGCTGCTGGAAGACCGGCTCGGGACAAGGCTGCTGCATCGGACGACCCGCCACGTCGCACCGACACAGGACGGGCTCGCCTTCTATGAGCGCTGCCTCAGATTGATCGCCGAGGTCGAGGAAGCCGAGACGCTGTTCCGCAGCGCCGGAGACGGGCCGGCGGGCAAGCTCCGAATCGACGTGCCCGGCCGGATCGGCCGCCTGATCATCGCGCCGGCACTGCCCGATTTCCTGGCGCGCTATCCCGACATCTCGGTTACGCTCGGCGTCACCGACCGGGCGGTGAACCTGATCGAGGACAGCGTCGACTGCGTGCTGCGCGTCGGTCCGCTCAGCGATTCCAGCCTGATCGCGCGCAATCTCGGCGAACTCAGGCTGATCAATGTCGCGAGCCCAGCCTATCTGGCGCAGCGTGGGACGCCGGAAAGCCCGGAGGATCTCTCAGCACACGAAGCGGTGCATTACGCCTCGCCCTCGACCGGCGCGGTCGAGGGCTGGCAATGGCTGGAGGGCGAGCGGCGGCACAACCGGACCATGGCCGGCCGCGTCACCGTCAACAGTGCCGAGGCCTATATCGCCTGCTGTCTTGCCGGGCTGGGTCTGATCCAGATTCCCGCCTATGACGTCTCCGCGCATACGGCAGCGGGCGAGCTCATCGAAGTGATGCCGGAGCACAGGGCCGAGCCGATGCCGGTCGCCCTGCTCTATCCGCACCGGCAGCATCTGTCGCGCCGCCTCAAGGTCTTCGCCGACTGGCTGGAGCCGCTCCTCAGGGAGCGGCTCTTCGCCTGATCAGGCTGCGGCCTTCTTCTCGGCCGCGCCGTAGAAGGTGTCGCCGGTCTTGGCCATGCGCTTCAGCAGCCGGTTCGGCTTGAAGCGCTCGCCATGCTTCTTGGCCAGCCCCTCGCAGAGCTTCACGAAGGCGGCCGCACCCATATTGTCGATATAGGAGAGCGTGCCACCCGAGTAAGGCGCGAAGCCGAAGCCGATGATCGAGCCGACATCGGCCTCGCGCGGATCGGTGACGACGCCTTCCTCATAGGTCTTGGCCGCTTCGAGCGCCTGCGTGACCAGGAGGCGGTGCTTCAGCTCCTCCATGTCGATCAGCTCGGGTTCGAGCTTGTTCTTGGTGAGCTCGGCGAGACCGGGCCAGAGGCGCTTCGGACCGGCCTCCGGATAGTCGTAGAAGCCCTTCCGGTTCTTGCGGCCGAGACGGCCATGCTTCTCTACCATCTCGTTGAGCAGCCTCTCCTGCGCCGGATCGACCGCCCCTTCGCCGAGCTGCGCCTTGGTCGCCTTCAGCACCTTGTAGGCGAGATCGACCGCGACCTCGTCATTGAGCGAGAGCGGGCCGACCGGCATGCCGGCCTGCTTGCCGGCGGCCTCGATCATCGCCGGCGGCACGCCTTCCATCAGCATGAGGTGACCCTCGCGGATGTAGTTGCCGACGCAGCGATTGGCGTAGAAGCCTCTGACGTCGTTGACGACGATCGGCGTCTTCTTGATCGCCCGGACGAAGTCGAGCGCCATGGCGAGCGCCTTTTTGCCGGTCTTCTTGGCCATGATGATCTCGACCAGCAGCATCTTCTCGACCGGCGAGAAGAAGTGGATGCCGATGAAATTCTTCGGGCGCTGGCTGTGCTCGGCGAGGCCGGTGATCGGCAGCGTCGAGGTGTTGGAGCCGAAGATCGTCTTGGGGCCGACCACGGCCTCGACCTTGGCGATGACCTCGGCCTTGACCTTCGGATCCTCGAACACGGCCTCGACGATCAGGTCGCAGCCCTTGAGGTCGGCATAGTCTGCCGAGGCCTTGATGCGGCCGAGCAGCGCGTCGCGATCGGCGGTCTTGGCGCGGCCCTTGGTGATCTGGTCGGTGACCAGCTTGTGCGAATAGGCCTTGCCCTTCTCAGCCGCCTCAACATCCCTGTCGACTAGTACCACCTCGATACCCGCATTGGCGGTGACATAGGCGATGCCGGCGCCCATGAAGCCGGCGCCGACGACGCCAACCTTCTTCAGCTTGGAAGCCGGCACATCGGCCGGGCGGCGGGCGCCCTTGTTCAGTTCCTGCATGGAGACGAAGAGCGAGCGGATCATCGAGGCCGCCTCCTTCGTCCGCAGGATCTTGGCGAAGTAGCGGCTCTCGACCTTGAGGGCGAGGTCCATCGGCAGCTGCAGGCCTTCATAGACCGCGCTCAGGATGGCGCGGGCGGCGGGGTAGTTGTCGTTGGTCTCGCGGCGATAGATCGCATTGGCCGGCGGCCAGATTTGCATGCCGGCCGGCGAGTGCACCTTGTTCGAGGGCAGCTTGAACTTGGGGTCTTCCCAGGGCTGCTTGGCCTGCGGGTTGGCTTTCAGCCACTCCTTGGCGGCGGCGACGATCTGGTCGCGCGGCAGCACGGCATGGACGAGGCCGGAATTGCGAGCCGGCAGCGCCTTGATCTGGTCGCCCTTGAACATCATCTGCAGCGCGTCGCCGGTCTGCATCAGGCGCGAGACGCGCTGGGTGCCGCCGGCGCCGGGGAACAGGCCGACCTTGATCTCGGGCAGGCCGACGCGGGTCGAGGCATCGTCGGAGACGACGCGGAGCTGGCAGGAGAGCGCGAGCTCGAAGGCGCCGCCCAGGCAGACGCCATGGATCGCCGCCGCGAACGGCTTCCCGCAGGTCTCGAGCTTGCGATAGAGCAGCGAAAGCTTGCGGCTCTCGTCGAAGAAGCGCTGCATCGCGATCTGCTCGCCCTGCTCCTTCGCCAGCTTGACATAGAGGTCGCGCAGGCCCTGCAGCATGGTGAGGTCGGCGCCGCCGGAGAAGGCTTCCTTGCCGGAAACGATGACGCAGCCCTTGATGGCTTCGTCGCCCGCGACCTTGTCGACGACCTGGTTGAGCTCTTCCATCACCTGCGGGGTGATGACGTTCATCGAGCGCTCGGGCATGTCCCAGGTCAGGGTGGCGATGCCGTCGGCGTCGGTCTCGAGGCGGAAATTGACGAGGTTCATCGGCTCTCTCCTCAAACCCGTTCGATGATGGTGGCGACGCCCATGCCGACAGCGACGCAGAGCGTGACCAGAGCGGTCTGCTTGTCGGTGCGCTCGAGCTCGTCGAGCACCGTGCCGAGGATCATCGCGCCGGTGGCGCCGAGCGGGTGGCCCATGGCGATGGCGCCGCCATTGACGTTGAGCACGGCGTCGTCGATGTCGAAGGCCTGCTGGTAGCGCAGCACGACCGAGGAGAAAGCCTCGTTCAGTTCGAACAGGTCGATGTCCTTCGGGGTCATGCCGGCCTTCTTGAGGACGAGCTCGGTGACATCGACCGGGCCGGTCAGCATCAGCGCGAGGTCGGAGCCGGTGGTGGCGAAAGCCTTGATCCGGGCGCGGGGCTTCAGGCCCGCGGCCTTGCCGGCCTTCTTCGAGCCGACCAGCACGGCGGCCGCGCCGTCGACGATGCCGGAGGAATTGCCGGCATGGTGGACGTGGTTGACGAACTCGACGTCCGGATGGGCCGCGGTCGCGACCGCATCGAAGCCGCCCATCTCGCCCATCTGGACGAAGGAGGCCTTGAGCGCAGCGAGCGCCTGCATGTCGGTCGCCGGGCGGATGGTCTCGTCGCGGTCGAGGATGATCAGGCCGTTGACGTCGGTGACCGGGATCACCGAGTTCTTGAAGCGGCCCTCTTCCCAGGCCTTGGCGGCGCGCTTGTGCGAGCGCACGGCATAGGCGTCGACATCGTCGCGCGAGAAGCCGTATTTGGTCGCGATCAGGTCGGCCGAGACGCCCTGCGGCATGAAATAGGTGTCGATGGCGACGGAGGGATCGACCGCGATGCCGAAGCCGGAAGCGCCCATGCCGATGCGCGACATGCTCTCGACGCCACCGCCGATCGTCATCTCCTTCTGGCCGGACATGACCTGCGCCGCGGCGAGGTTCACCGCATCGAGGCCCGAGGCGCAGAAGCGGTTGATCTGCACGCCCGGCACTTCCTTGCCGTAGCCGGCCTTCAGCGCGACGGTGCGGGCGATGTCGGCGCCGGCCTCGCCAACCGGGTCGACGCAGCCATAGACCACGTCCTCGACCAGCTTGGGATCGAGATTGTTGCGGTCCTTGATGGCGCGCAGGGTCTGCGTGCCCAGTTCGATCGCGGTGACTTCGTGGAGCGAACCATCCGCCTTGCCCTTGCCCCTCGGGGTGCGGACATGGTCGTAGATGAAAGCATCAGCCATCAAGGGCCTCCCATGGGAAGTTTTGCGGGCAACCTAGCCGTCATTGCGAGCGAAGCGAAGCAATCCAGATCGTAGAGCTCCATCGCCCCTGGATTGCTTCGTCGGCTTCGCCTCCTCGCAATGACGATGTTCAGAACTGCTCGGCGCTCAGCGCCATGGTGGCGTCGGAGCCGGAGGTGATCCGCGCCAGATGCGCGGCGGTCTCAGGCAGCGAGCGCTCCATGAAGAAGCGGGCGGTGACGAGCTTGGCGTTCATGCGCTCGGTCGCACCATTGGCGCCGGCCTTGAGCTTGTCCTGCGCGACCTTGGCCATCTTCGCCCACATATAGCCGAGCGAGACCAGGCCGAGCAGGTGCATGTAGTCATGCGCACCGGCGCCGGCATTGTCCGGCTTGGCGAGGGCGTTCTGCATGAACCACATCGTCGCCTGCTGGAGATGGCCGAGCGAGGCGGCGAGCGAGACCAGCAGCGGCTTCAGTGCCTCGTCGCCCTCGTTCTCCTTCACGAAGGCGCCGACCTCGTTGAAGAAGGCCATGATGGCGCGGCCGCCATCGCGGCCGAGCTTGCGGCCGACCAGGTCCATCGCCTGCACGCCGTTGGCGCCCTCGTAGATCATGGCGATGCGGGCATCGCGGACGAACTGCTCCATGCCGTGCTCGGCGATGTAGCCATGGCCGCCATACATCTGCTGGGCCTTCACGGCGTTGTCGAAGCCGACATCGGTGAGCACGCCCTTGAGCACCGGCGTCATCAGCCCGAGCTGATCGTCGGCAGCCTGGCGCTCGGCATCATCGCCGGAGCGGTGGGCGACATCCGACTTGATCGCGTTCCAGATGACGAAGGCGCGCGCCGCCTCGTTGAAGGCCTTGATCGACATCAGCGTGCGGCGCACGTCCGGGTGGACGAAGAGCGGGTCGGCCGGCTTGTCGGGGCTCTTGGCGCCGGTCAGCGCCCTCCCCTGCAGGCGGTCCTTGGCGTAGGCGACGGCGTTCTGATAGGCGACCTCGGACTGGGCCAGCCCCTGGATCGCGACGCCGAGGCGGGCCTCGTTCATCATCACGAACATGGCGTTGAGGCCCTTGTTCTCGGCCCCAACCAGCCAGCCCTTGGCGCCGTCATAGTTCATGACGCAGGTCGAATTGCCGTGGATGCCCATCTTGTGCTCGATCGAGCCGCAGGACACCTTGTTGTTCGCGCCGACCGAGCCGTCCGCGCCGACCTCGTTGCGCGGCACGACGAAGAGCGAGATGCCCTTGACGCCCTGCGGCGCGCCCTCGATGCGGGCGAGCACGAGGTGGACGATGTTCTCGGTGATGTCCTGCTCGCCAGCCGAGATGAAGATCTTGGTGCCGGTGATGGCATAGGAGCCGTCGCCGTTCGGCACGGCCTTGGTCTTGATCAGGCCGAGATCAGTGCCGCAATGCGGCTCGGTCAGGTTCATCGTGCCCGACCAGGAGCCCTCGGCCATCTTCGGCAGATAGGTGCGCTTCTGCTCGTCGGAGCCGTGGACATAGAGCGCGGCCATCGCGCCCATGGTCAGGCCGGGATACATGGCGAAAGCCATGTTCGCCGACGACGAGAACTCGTTGATGATCGCGCCGAGCGTGTAGGGCAGGCCCTGGCCACCATATTCGGGATCCATGGCGAGGCCGATCCAGCCGCCTTCGGCATAGGCGCGATAGGCTTCCTTGAAGCCCTTAGGCGTGGTCACCGAGCCGTCGGCGTTGCGCTTGCAGCCTTCCTGGTCGCCGGAATGATTGATCGGCTGCAGCACCTCCTCGCAGAGCTTGGCGCCCTCGCCGAGCACGGCCTCGACCAGATCCGGCGTCGCCTCTGCGAAGCCCGGCAAGTTGTTGTAGCGCTCGAACTGGAAGACGTCGTTGAGCAGGAACAGCGTGTCCTCGACGGGCGCCTTGTAGACCGGCATCGCATCCCTCCCTGGCGTTTCGTGCAGCCTTCGTGGCGAAGCTTGCCGGCTCGATATGGCAGCGGCGCTTCGAGATAGTTCACATATAAACTATCGCGTCGCGACTTGCCAAGGGGCCGCATCAACTTTTTCGCCAGGGCAGCTCGTCGCAAGAGATTGGCGCGGCACACGCGGTGCTTGCAAACGAAAAATGCCCTGAACCGGAGAGGGTTCAGGGCATCGTGATTTTCCGAGGTCGCCGGTCGGGCGACCGGGCCGCCTCAGGCGTCGAGGCGCGCGAGCGTGGTTTCGAGTTCGACGATGGCGGTCTCGATCTCGGCGCGCTGGCTGCGCAGCAATTCGAGCTGCTCGGCGATCTGGGCGCGGCTGAGCTGCAGGCCGCCGACCGAGGCGGACGGCTCCTTGCCCTTGATCTCCTTGCCTTCCTCATTGGCGAGCATGGCGCGGATTTCGACCAGGGTGAAACCGAGCTGCTTGCCCTTGAGGATGAGGGAGAGGCGGGCGCGGTCCCGGCCGGAGTAGATCCGGGTCAGGCCCGAGCGGGCCGGCGCGAGCAGCCCGCGCGATTCATAGAAGCGCAGGGTGCGCAGGGTGACGCCGAATTCGCGGGCGAGATCGCTGATGGTGAAGCCATCGGCTTCGCTGGCATTCGTCGTCTCAGGGGAGGCAGAGCGGCCGTCGTGACTCGGTGTGGCCGCCAGAGCTGAGCCTTGGCGCGGCATGTGTGATTCCTTAAGGTTGCGGAGCGGAGCGGCTACCATCGGAAGGCGCTCTGCGTTGCCGGCAATGTAGGCGCGGGACTCCCTTACGTCACGTCATTCGCCCCCGGCCGGGGGTAAGTTACCGTTATGCCCGGCCCGGGCAACCTGCCGCGGCAAGCGTTTCCGGAAAATTAACGTCCGGGCCCCCGATCTTAACGCTCTATTTACCGTGACAGCGAAAAGTCGGTGCCGCGATCTCCAGCGTCAGCCGCATCAACCCGATGTTCATGATTACCGAGATCGCAGGGCGCCGCCGCGTAAGGGGGCAGCGAGCGCTCATTGGCTAAGACCTGCCCCTCGAGGCGAGCGTGACATGGCGACCAGCCTGCCCTGGAGCGTCAAGGGCGTCGATCCGCGCACACGTGATGCGGCGAAAACCGCTGCTCGCCGCGCCGGTATGACGCTCGGCGAGTGGCTCGACAGCAAAATCCGCGAAGAGGCAGGAGAACCCGAGACCGTCGCGCACGGGGCCGAGGAGCAGGACATCGTTGCCCTGTCGGAGCGCCTCGCCCGCTTGTCCCAGGGCGGGATGCAGACCGCCGCCGCTCCCCAGCCGGCGGCAACCAGGCCCGATCTCTCGCGCGAACGCATGGACGCGTTCATCACTCAGGCCGCGATGGCCGAGCGTCTGACGCGTGACAGTAATGCACGCACCGCAAGCGCGCTCGACTCGATCGCGCAGTGGATGGAGCGTACCGAAAGCCGCCTGTCGCAGGGTGAGCGCGCCACGGTCGAGCGCCAGGAGCGCACGACCAGCGTGATCGCCGATTCCATCAAGGCGATGGGCGAACGCCTCAGCGAGATCGAACGCCGTGCCACGGAGAGCAACCGCCGGCCGGTGGTGCAGCCGGCGCGCCCGGCGCTGAGCCGTGAAGGCCTCGCCGCGGCGGTGTCCGACATCCGCTCGCGCCAGCGCGCCCTCGACGAGGGGGCGACGCGGACGCCCGCCTATGAGCGTCCCAGTCACGCGCCGACGCTGGCCAATCTGCGCGACGATCTGCGCCAGCTCAGCGACCGCATCGCCCCGGCCCAGCCGGCGATGCGGGCCGAGGAGCAGCGCGCCGCCTACAAGCCATTGGAGCGGGCGATCGGCGAGCTCGGGTCCAGGCTCGACCGCCTCGACGGACGCGACCGGCTCGACCCCGTGCTGAAGCCGCTGGCGCGGATCGAGGCCGAGATCGGCCGCCTGGCGGAGACGCGCCCGCAGGAGAACTACAGCCGGTTCGAGCTGGAGGTCGCCCATCTCGCCGCCAAGATCGACGCGCTCGCGGCGCGAGGCGGCGAGCGCCAGATCATCGCCCCGATCCTGAACGAGCTGGCCGAGCTGCGCGAGATCGTTTCCGCTCCGGACGGCCGGCGCTTCGACGACCTGTCGCTGCAACTGAATGCGCTCACCTCGGATGTCGGCCGCCTGCGCGACGACACGCGCGACCTGCGCAGCCTTTCGCTGGCGATCGAGGACGTACGCGAGAGCCTGCACAGCGACCGCCTGCGCGATCGCAGCGGCGACAGCGGCCCGCTGCTCGCCCTGTCGCGCCAGGTCGAAGCGCTCGCCCAGAAGATCGATTCGCTGCCGGCGATGAACGCGTCCGTCATCGACGGGCAGGTCGACCAGCTGGTCGCCCGCCTCGGCGAGCTCGACGCCATCGGCCGCCCGGTCTCCAATGAGCTGGCCGAGCGCATCGAAGCGCTGGTGATCAAGCTCGAACATCTGGCCGACCGGCCGCCGAGCCGCCTCGAAGACAGGATCGAAGCACTGGCAGATCGCGTCGAGCAGCTCACCGCCTCCAGCGCCCTCGCCCAGATGGTCGATGAAGGCGGGGTTCCCCTCGCCCGGGTCGACATGCGCCCGGTCGAGGAGATGCTGCGCGGCCTCGCCGCCAAGATCGACGAAGCTGGCCGGCCCGGCGCAGGTTCGGACTCCTTCGACGCGCTCGAACGCCAGATCGCCGGCCTCACCCAGCGGCTCGACCAGCAGGCAGCGACGCGCTCCGCCGAAAACGGCATCGAGCGGACGCTGCAGGACCTCGTCGTCCACCTCCAGAGCATGCGCGAGGACACCGCCGCCGCGGCCGAACGCGCGGCGCGCGCCGCAATGGCCGACCTGCCTCCATCGCGCGGCGCGAGCCTGTCCGAGCTCAGCGACCTGATGAGCGGCCTGCGCGAGAGCCATGTCTCGACCGGGCGCGAAACCCAGGACGCGATCGGCGCCGTGCACCGGACGCTGGAGACCATCATCGGCCGCCTCGGCGATCTCGAAGCCGAGCTGGGCGGCGAGCGCGAGCGCCACAGCGCCGTGGCAGCGCCCGCGCCGCGTGTCCGGGCGCCCGCCCCGGCCGAGGAGATCAAGGTGGCGGCACCGGCCATGCCGATGGCCGAGCGCTTCGCTGCCGAGCAGCGCGCACCGCGGATCGGCGGGCTCGACATGCCGCTGGAGCCTGGCTCCGGCCGGCCGCGGCCCGAGGCGCCGGCCGCGCAGGGCAACGATCCGCAGGCTGTGCGCCAGAGCCTGATCGCCGCGGCGCGCCGCTCGGCCAAGGCCGCCAGCGAGGCCGCCGCCGCCAACCCGGCCCCGGCAGCCGAGACGGCCAAGCCCGGCAAGCCGGCCTCCGGCGGCCGCCTCAAGGCAATCCTCGAAAAGCGCCGGCGGCCGCTGCTGCTCGGTCTCGCCGCGCTGGTCCTCGCGATCGGCGCCGCGCAGGTGTTCTCCGGCGGCCAGCAAGGCAGCGCCAAGAAGCAGGTGGCGAACGAGAGCAGCAGGACCGAGCCGACCGCTCCGGCGCCCGTCGAGGCCCCTGCCGCCAAGCCGGCGCCGCAGAACGCCCCGGCCGAGCCGGCAACGCCGCCGGCCAAGGACCAGAGCTCGGCCCTGCCGCCGCTGCAGATCGGGACGACGCCGGCACAGGCTGCCGCGCCCGCCCCGGCCCAGACCGCGAACGCCGAGCCCCTGCCGGCCGCCTCCGTGCCCTCCATGGTCGCAGCACTGCCGCTGCAGAGCCCGGCCGAAGCGACCGAGACCGTCACCGGCATCGGCGACCTGCCGCCGACCGCCGGCAGCGCCGGCCAGCGCAAGGCGGCGCTCGCGGGCGATGCCCGCGCCGTCTACCAGATCGCCGCCCAGGCGGCCGACGGCCCCGGTAACCGCGACCCGAAGCTGGCGCTGCGCCTGTTCGAGCGCGCCGCCGTCGCCGGCCTCGGCCCCGCCCAGTTCCGGCTCGGCAACATGTTCGAGAAGGGCATCGGCACCAATCGCGACCCGGCACTCGCCAAGGTCTGGTATGGGCGTGCCGCCGAACGCGGCAACGCCAAGGCGATGCACAACCTCGCCGTGCTCTACGCCGAGGGCGCCGGCGGCAAGCCGGACTACGCCACCGCGACCGAATGGTTCCGCCGGGCAGCCGAGCATGGCGTGCGCGACAGCCAGTACAACCTCGCCATCCTGCTCGGCCGCGGCCTCGGCGCTCCCGCCGATCTCGGCCAATCCTATCGCTGGTTCGCGATCGCCGCCGCCCAGGGCGACGAGGACGCGGGACGCAAGCGCGACGAGGTGGCGAGCCGGCTGCCGGCGGGCGACCTCGCAGCGGCCAAGGCCGCAGCCGAGAGTTGGAAGCCGAAGGCGCTCGAGGCGAGCGCCAACGAGGTCACGCCGCCGGCCAAGGGCTGGGACGAGCAGCCGGTCGCCGCCAAGAAGCCGGCCAAGCCCGGCCGCGGCTGAGCCCGACGGTGCAGGCGGACGCCTGCCCGCCGAGACCGGTTCAAAGCTGCACAAATTGAAAAGGTTTCCGCTGTAGCGTCGAAGCTACGGCGCGTTTTTCGTTTGGTCGGCTCTGGCCGAGCCAGATATTCGTGCCGGCTCAGCCGGTTGGGCATGTTCTCGTCGCAAAAGTCGTATCCACTTTTGCGGGACCGTGCCCGACATGGGAAGGCACCGACGGCCGACGGGGTTTTGGAAGCGTGCAGATCTATCTCCCGATCGCGGAACTGCCGATCAGCATTTTCCTGGTGCTCGGGCTGAGCGGCGCGGTCGGCTTCATTTCGGGCTTGTTCGGCGTCGGCGGCGGCTTCCTGCTGACGCCGCTCTTGATCTTCCTCGACATTCCTCCCGCCGTCGCGGTCGCGACCGTGGCCGCACAGGTCGCAGGGTCGTCGATGACCGGCGTGCTGACCTATTGGCGACGGAACGCGCTCGACTTCAAGCTCGGCGGCATCCTGGTCACGGGCGGCATTTTCGGCACGATCATGGGCGTGCTGTTCTTCAATTCGATGCGGCGCCTTGGCCAGCTCGAGCTGGTCATCACCCTGGCCTATGTCACGCTCTTCACCTGCATCGGCGGGCTGATGCTGTTCGACGCGGTGCGCGCCGCACTGCGCGACCGCCGCGGCAAGCCGGCCCGCCGCCTGCGCGAAGCCGGATCGCACCCGCCCTGGATGGGCCTGCCGCTGCGCATGCGCTTTCCGCGTTCGCAGCTCTATGCCAGCGTCATCCCGATCGCCGGGCTCGCCATCGTCATCGGCTTCATCGGCGCCGTGCTCGGCGTCGGCGGCGGCTTCATGCTGGTGCCGGCGCTGATCTACTTCTTCCGTATCCCGCCGGCGGTGGTGGTCGGCACGTCGCTGTTCCAGATCCTGGTCACCATGTCAGGCGCGACGGTGCTGCACGCCGTCACCAACCAGTCGGTCGACATCATCCTCGCCATGCTGCTGCTGGTCGGCGGCGTGATCGGCGCACAGTTCGGCGGCCGGGCGGCGCGCAATCTCAACGTCTCGTCGTTCCGGCTGCTGCTGGCGCTGCTGATCCTCTCGGTCGGCCTGCGCTTCGCGGTCGAGCTCTTCCTGCCGCCGAGCGAGCCCTATTCGGTGGTCGTGCCGGAAGGAGCGCAGCGATGAGACGCACGGCGCTTGCCCTCGCAGCGACCTGTCTGGTGGCGCTCGCCACCCTTCCGGCGAAAGCCGAGGCCTTGATCGCGGCCTTGTCGACCCACCGGATCGCAATCGCCTCCAACTTCACCGGCGACCAGCTCGCCGTGTTCGGCCTGGTCGAGCGCGATGGCCGCTCGGTGGCGCGCGCCGACCCCTACGACATCGTCGTCACGGTGCGCGGACCGCAGCGCATGCTGATCGTGCGCGAGAAGGAGCGCGTCGGCCCGATCTGGATCAACCGCACCCAGCGGCGCTTCCCGGACCGCTCGATCTATCTCTCGGTCGCGACCAACCGGCCGATCGCGGAGATACTCTCCGAGGAGGCGGCGCGGCGCGACCGTATCGGGTTGGCCAATGCCCAGCGCCCGCAGGGCGGCTTCGACTTCGAGTTCGACATCGCACGCTTCCGCGAGGCGCTGATCCGGACACTCGAAGGCAAGCAGCTCTATAGGCTCGACGAGCGCGGCGTCACCTTCCTGTCGCCGGCCCTGTTCAGCTCGCAGATCAGAATCCCGGCGATCTCGCCGACCGGCCCCTATGAGGTCGAGGTGCTGCTCTACGCCGGCGGCTCGATCCTGGCGCGCCAGACCACCAATTTCGAGGTGGTGAAGACCGGCGCGGAACAGCGCATGACCTCGGCTGCACACGACCGGCCGCTTCTTTACGGCCTCGCGACGGTCGCGGTGGCGCTGCTGCTGGGCTGGCTGGCCACGGTGATCTTCCGACGCGATTGACGCGCACCCGTCATTGCGAGGAGCCGAGCGACGAAGCAATCCAGGGCCACCGAGCTCCATGCCGTTCTGGATTGCTTCGCTGACACTCGCAATGACGAAAACTCAGCCGGTCAGCATCTCATAGGCGAGGAAGGGCGCAATCGTGCCCTCAGGGATACTAGTCAGCCCGTCGGCAAGCTCGATCAGCCCGTCGGTTTCGGTCAGCGAGGTCAGCACGCCCGCCCCGTCGCGCGGATGCTTGCGGGCGACCGCGATACCGTCAGGGCCGGGCGCCAGCGAGACGCGGACATATTCGCGCCGGCCCGCCTTCTTCTTGTAGGCGAAGCCTAGCCTGACGGGCAGCCCGGGCAGCCGCACCGGCTTCGTGCCCGCAAGCAGCGCGATCACGGTGCGGGCGACGAAAGCGAAGGTGACGAAGACCGCCACCGGATTGCCGGGCAGGCCAATGAAGGGCGTGCCGGCGACGAGCCCCATCGCCACCGGCCGGCCGGGCTTGATTGCGACGCGCCAGAAGGCGAGCTCACCGGCCTGCTCGACCGCAGCCTTGACGTGATCCTCCTCGCCGGTCGAGACGCCGCCCGAGGTCAGGATCAGGTCGCAGCCCGCAGCCGCGTCGCCCAGCCTCTGCACGAGGCTCTCGCGTTCGTCCTTGAGGATACCGAGATCGACGACCTCCGCGCCGGCATGGGTCACGAGCGCCCGCAGCAGGCTGCGATTGGCGTCGTAAATGCCGGCGGGCGGCAGGGCCGTGCCAGGCTCGTTGAGTTCGTCGCCGGTCGAGAAGATCGCGACACGGACGCGGCGGCGCACGCTCACCTCGGTCAGGCCGAGCGCCGCGAGCAAAGCCAGGTCCTGCGGGCGCAGGCGCCGGCCCTCGGCAAGCGCCGTGTGGCCACGCGGCAGATCCTCGCCCGCCGGCCGCGCATTGGCGCCACGCTTCAACCCGGCCGGCAGGACGACCGCACCGCCGTCCAGCGTGACGTCCTCCTGCATGAAGACCGTGTCGGCGCCCGCCGGCATCGGCGCGCCGGTGAAGACGCGGACGGCCATTCCCGCCGTCGCCATGCCGGCGGCGTCGGCACCAGCCGCAACCCGGCCCGACAGCGGCAGGCGCGTTTCCCCGGCGGTCGCCAGATCGGCGAAGCGGACCGCATAGCCATCGACCGCCGAATTGGCGAAGGGCGGCAGGTCGACCGGCGCGACGACATCCTGCGCAAGCACGCGCCCATCCGCTGCGGCGAGCGGGACAATCTCGGTGCCAGCCACGGCTACGATGTGCTCGGCCGCGCGCTCGGCCGCCTGCTCGATCGTCAGCATCGGCCCGAAGGCGTCGGCATCCGCGCTGAGCTGCGCCATCTCAGAGATCCCCTTTCGCCCGGGCCAGCACTGCGTCGAGCGGCTGCGCCTGTGCGAACAGACAATCGGCGATGGCGGGGACATCGTCGAGCCCGATCACCGGCCGGCCGGCCTCGGGGAACGCGGTATCGCTGGCGATCGCGACGATGCTGGGATCATCGGGGTGCAAGGGCGGCTTGCCGTTGGCGGCGCGATAGACCTCGAGCTTGGCATGCGGATCGCGCTTGAAGCCCTCGACGATGACGAGGTCGACCGGCGACAACCGCACCAGCAGCTCCGGCAGCGCCGCCTCAGGCTCGTCGCGCAGTTCGTGCAGCAGCGCCCAGCGCTTGGCCGAGGAGATCAGCACCTCGGAGGCGCCGGCCTGCCGGTGCGCCCAGGAGTCCTTGCCGGGCGTGTCGAGATCGAAAGCGTGATGGGCATGCTTGATCGTCGAGACCCGGACGCCGCGGCGGTTGAATTCCGGGATCAGCTTGGTGAGGAGGGTCGTCTTGCCGGCCCCGCTCCAGCCCGCCAGTCCGATCACGCGCATCGACAACGACATCCCTCAAAAAGACAAAGCCGGGCGCGAGATGCGCCCGGCTGTCATCGTGCAAATGCCGTCAGCGGGTCAAGCGCGGCAAAAGTTCACTCCGCCGGCTGCAGCTTGCCGGCGTGGACATGGCCTTTCTTCATCTCGTCGGCGACCCAGAGCGAATGGTGCTGCTCGGCCCAGTTGAGATCGACCTCGCCGGAGCCCATCGCGTCGAAGGCGCCCTCCATGCCGATCGTGCCGATATAGATGTGCGCCAGGATCGCGGCGACCATCAGCACGCCGACGATGCCGTGGACCACATTCCAGAATTGCAGGTTGAGCACGCCGCCGGCCGTCGCCGGAAAGAGCAGGTAGATTCCGGAGACGCCAAGCGCCGCGCCGCCGAGCACGACCGTCCAGAACACGATCTTCTGGCCGCCATTGAAGCGCTTGGCCGGCGGGTGGTCGTTGCCGACAATGCCACCGCCCGCCGCGAACCAGCGGACGTCGACCATGCCGGGGATATTGTCCTTGATCCAGACGAGGAACATCAGGGCGACGCCGAGCATGAACGGCCAGGCGAGATAGTTGTGCGCCCACTTCGCCACGATCGAGATATTGGTGAAGGCTTCCGGGCCGATCAGCGGCAGCAGCAGCGCCTTGCCGAAGGTGACGTTGAGCCCCGACAGCGCCAGCACGATGAAGCAGGCGGCGGTGAGCCAGTGGACGAAGCGTTCGAAGCCGTTGAAGCGCGTCAATGTCTGGCCGGACGGGCCGCCCTCGATCCGGATGCGGCCGCGAATGAGATAGAAGGCGATCAGCACAATCAGCATGCCGAGCACGGAAACCGCGCCGATCTTGGTCATGGTGTTCTGGTGGAAGGCGCGCCATTCGCGCCCAGCAGGGCGTTCCAGTGTCGCCGCCTTGGTGTCGGGAATGCTGACGCGCCCCTGCAGCTCGGCCGAAGGATTGCCCTTCAGCGCATCGAGGAACTGCTTCTCCCTGACCGAGTCGGCGGTCGGATTGACCTGTTGGGCATTGCCCGGCTGGGCAATGCCGACCGCGACGGCCAGCAGCAGCGCCGTGACGAGGAAGCGGAGATGAGCACGCAGCGACATTGCGGCATCCTTTCGCGAAGGCAGTAGCAACCCCGGGGAGGAACGCACCCGACCTTTCCAGGCCGTGATGCGCCCCCCTCCCCCAGCTCAGATCATGATGGTTTCCCGGTAGGCCGTCTGCCAGCCCCAGGCTCCCGAGCCGTAGCCGCGCTTGACCACGCGTTCCTTGTAGATCTGCGCGATCACCTCGCCGTCGCCGGCGAGCAGCGACTTGGTCGAGCACATCTCGGCACAGAGCGGCAGCTTGCCCTCGGCGAGGCGGTTCGAGCCGTATTTCTGGTACTCGGCCGGCGAGAGATCGACCTCGGGGCCGCCGGAACAATAGGTGCACTTGTCCATCTTGCCGCGCGAGCCGAAGTTGCTGACCTTCGGATATTGCGGCGCGCCGAACGGGCAGGCGTAGAAGCAGTAGCCGCAGCCGATGCACAGATCCTTGTTGTGCAGCACAACGGCATCGGCGGTGGTGTAGAAACAGTCGACCGGGCAGACCGCGGCGCAGGGCGCGTCCGTACAATGCATGCAAGCCATCGAGACCGAGCGCTCGCCGGGCTTGCCGTCATTGATGGTGACGACGCGCCGGCGATTGATGCCCCAGGGCACGTCGTTCTCGTTCTTGCAGGCGGTGACGCAGGCGTTGCACTCGATGCAGCGGTCGGCGTCGCAGAGGAATTTCATCCGGGCCATGGTTCAGTTCCTCCTCACGCCGCCGCGATCTGGCAGAGCGTGACCTTGCCTTCGTGCATGGCGGTCACGGGGTCGTAGCCATAAGTGGTGACCGTGTTGACGGACTCGCCGAGCACGATCGGGTCGAGGCCCTTGGGGTAGTTGCCGCGCTGGTCGACACCCTGGAAGAAACCGCCGAAATGGAAGGGCATGAAGGCCGCGCCCTTGCCGACGCGCTCGGTGACCAGCGCCTTGACCCTGGCCTTGGAGTTGTTCTCCGGGCCGGTGACCCAGACCATGGCACCGTCCCTGATGCCGCGCTCGGCCGCATCAGCCGTGTTGATCTCGACGAACATGTCCTGCTGAAGCTCGGCCAGCCACTTGTTCGAGCGTGTCTCCTCGCCGCCGCCCTCGTATTCGACGAGGCGGCCGGAGGTCAGCACGATCGGGAACGACTTGGCGATACCCTTCTCGACCGCCGCCTTCTGCACGGAGGTGTGCAGGTTGGGAATGCGCAGCGTGCGCTCGTCCGGCCGGGCCGGCCATTTCGCCACGAGGTCGACGCGCGGCGAATAGATCGGCTCGCGATGGACCGGGACAGGGTCAGGCAGGTTCCAGGCATTGGCCCGGGCCTTGCCGTTGCCATAGGGCACGCAGCCATGCTCCATCGCGACGCGCTGGATGCCGCCCGAGAGGTCGGTCGACCAGGAGACATTGTCGATGGCGTTGCCGCCGATCCAGGAGATCGTGGCCAGCTCGGCCGGCGTCAGGTCCTTGTCCCAGCCGAGCTTCTTCAGCACGCCCATGGTGAACTCGGGGTAGCCGTCCTTGATGTCCGAGTTCAGCGAGTAGGAGCCGCCCTCGGCGAGCAAGGTATCCTCGACCTTGCTGCCATCGGGCAGCGTGCGCTCGCGGGTCAGGCCGAAGCGCGGCCGGAAGGTGCCGCCGCCATCCTTCGCGGCAAGCGAGGTGTTATAGAGGATGTGCGTGCCGGGATGCTTGTATTCGGGCGTGCCCCAGCACGGCCAGGGCAGCCCGTAGAAGTCGTTCTCGACCGGCGAGCCCTTGGCGCCGCGCAGCGTCACGATGTCGAACTTGTCCTGGTTCGCCATGTGCAGCTTCAGGCGCTCGGGCGACTGGCCGGTATAGCCGGTCGACCAGCCGCCGCGGTTGATCTCCCTGAGGATCGATTCCGCCGTCGGCTCAAGGCCGATCTTGCCCTGGACCATCTCATAGGGCCGGAACATCTCGGTGGCGAAGCCGAGCTTCTGCGAGAGCTTGTAGATGACCGCGTAGTCGCTGGCGGATTCGAAGATCGGCTCGACGACCTTCTCGCCCCATTGCACCGAGCGGTTCGAACAGGTGCGCGAGCCCGAGGTCTCGAACTGGGTGCAGATCGGCAGGATATAGGTGCCGTTCTTGCGCCCGCCGAGCGAGACGAAATTGGTCGGGTGCGGATCGCAGACGACGAGCAGCTCGAGCTTCTCGAGGCCCTTCACCGCGTCGGGCATGCGCGGGATGGTGTTGCCGCCATGGCCCATGACGAACATGGCCTTGAGGTTGTCGCGCTGGTCGACCTGCTCGGCCGGCAGGTTCGCAGCGTCGAACCAGCGGGTCGAGGTATGGCCCGAGGTCTCCATATTGGCCTTGCGGGTGCGCGCCGGGCGGCCGCCCTTGGCCGGCACCTCGTCGAAGCGCGAGACGAAGTAGTCGTAGTCGACGCCCCAGACGCGAGCCCAATGGCGCCAGGCGCCTTCGACCAGGCCGTAATAGCAAGGCAGGTTCGAGATATCCAAGCCGAAGTCGGTGGCGCCCTGGACGTTGCAGTGACCACGGAAGATGTTGGCGCCGGTGCCAGTCGAGCCGACATTGCCGGTCGCCAGCAGCAGGTTGCAGATGGCGCGGACATTGGCCGTGCCGACCGAGTGCTGGGTTACGCCCATGCACCAGACGAAGGTCGCTGGCTTCACCGTGGCGAAGGTCTGGGCAACCCGCTTCAGCTGCTCGCCGGGAATGCCGGTGATGTCCTCGACCGTCTTGGGATCGTATTTCTCGACCTCCTTGCGGACGTCGTCCATGCCGTGGACGCGCGCCGCGATGAAGGCCTTGTCCTCCCAGCCGTTCTTGAAGATGTGCCACATCAGCCCCCAGATCACCGCGATGTCGGTGCCGGAACGGAAGCGGACATAATCGGTGGCGTGCGCCGCCGTGCGGGTCAGGCGCGGATCGAAGACGATGACGTTGGCGCGCTGCTGCTCCTTGCCGGTCAGGATGTGCTGCATCGAGACCGGATGCGCCTCCGCCGCGTTCGAGCCCATGAAGATCACGGTCTTCGAATTGCGGATGTCGTTGTAGGAGTTGGTCATGGCGCCGTAGCCCCAGGTGTTCGCGACACCTGCGACCGTGGTCGAGTGGCAGATGCGCGCCTGGTGGTCGACGTTGTTGGTGCCCCAGAAGGCCGCGAACTTGCGGAACAGGTAGGAGCCTTCGTTGGAGAACTTGGCAGAGCCGAGCAGGTAGACCGAATCCGCGCCGGACTTGGCCCGGATCTCCATCATCTTGTCGCCGATCTCGTTGACCGCCTGGTCCCAGGACAGGCGCTGCCACTGACCGTCGACCAGCTTCATCGGGTACTTGATGCGGCGATCGCCATGGACGAGCTCGCGCACCGAGGCGCCCTTGGCGCAGTGGCTGCCGCGGTTGATCGGGCTCTCCCAGGCCGGCTCCTGGCCGACCCAGACGCCGTTGTTGACCTCGGCGCGGACGGTGCAGCCGACCGAGCAATGCGTGCAGATGTTCTTGACGACCTTGGTGCCGGTGGCCGGGCCGAAATCGGCCGCCTCGGCCTTGCGGACCGAACCGATCTGCAGGGCGCCGGCGGCAGCGACGCCACCGGCGACGAGGCCGGAGCGGCGCAGGAAGGAGCGGCGGTCCATCACGCCGGAGGCAAGGCCCCCGAGGGCGCTCTGCAGGCGGCCGCGCTGGACGTCGGCGGATTTGCGCTTGATCAGCATGACGCCGGCCTCCTCAGTAACGGTTGACGCGGTAGAAGTCCTTGACGTGCTCGCTCTCGCGATAGCGCGCCTTCGTCTCGTCCTTGCCGGGGTCGACGGCAGCCGCGGGCGTGACCGCGACGGGTGCGACGGCCACGGTCGCGCCGGCGCCGAGCGCCTTGAAGAAGTTGCGCCGGTCGAGCCGCGCATCCTTGTCCTTGTGCTGCGACATCGTCGTCTCCTCCGTGCCGTAAGTCATGCGGGCAGGCTCGCAGCCTGCGTCTCGATCGAAAGGTAGAGGCTGCCGACCCGGCCGACAGCGCGATAGAAGCGCGCCGCCTCGGCAGTCTCGAGATCGGCAAAGAAACGGTCGGCCCAGGGCCGGATATGGCGGGCGAAGAAGGAGGCCTCGTCGACGCCTTCGCCCGAGACCTCGCCGCGGATCAGCTTCGCCTCGATGTCCATCAGGACGGCGATATGATCTTCGGGCTCGCCGACGCGCTCGGCCCGGGCGAGGCCAAGCCTGCCCATGTCCTCGCGCACCAGAGCGAGCGGGCGCTCATGCAGGAAGCCGGTCAGGTAGTACGAGGCGTAAGGCAGGAGTTCGCCACGGCCAACACCGATGAAGAGCTGGAAGAATTCGTCGCGAACCTGCTCGGGGCTGGCCTCAGCGGCGGCCTCGGCCAGCGCCAGATGGGCCATGCCGAGTGGCGAGGCATCGCCGCGCACGGTCTGCAAGGCCGTGAGCGTCTCGGCCGTGGGCGCGCGCCAGAGCAAGGCGCCGATCAGCTCGAACTCGTCGGCGCGGGCTGCGTCGAGCTCGTCGATCGCCGGCGCAGCCGCTTCAACGACGATCGGCTCGCGCGGGTAGAGGTCCGGCCGCAGCTCGCTGCGCGAGATACCGGTCAGAGACTCGACCGAGAGCACACGATCAGCCGGGACGCGCTTCCAGGTCGAGATCGCCGGCTGTGAGACGCCGACCGCCCGCGCCAGCGCTCTCACGCCGCCGGCCGCTCCGATCGCCCGTTCCAGAGCCTGGTCTCGCATAAACGAAGGCGTCTCCGATCCCGCACCGGCACGTTCGGACGCAGCGGTACACGCGGTGATAATGAGACCTTATCGCCCTAGATTGCAATTGTTCTCAACTGAAACTCAGAGCGGTGTCGCGCCGCCGCCGCGCCGCCTCAGGCGCGGGGATTCGGCACGATTTTGCGGTGCAGCAGAAGGGGCCTGATCCAAAGGCACGGCTTCACCGGCCGTTTCACCGGATTTTGCCGAGACTTCCAGCTTGCTCAGGCGCACCGGCGACGGCTCTACGCCTGCCTCCCGCTGCGGCGCAACAGGCTCGTCGCTCTCCGCCCTATTAGACGAAGGTCGAACAACTGCGACGTCGTTACGCACCGCTTCGTCAGGCTCAATGGTCGACTCGGGCGGTTTGCCGAAGATGTTGGCCAGCATCTCCTCGACATTGTCCGACTCGCTGAGCGGGCCATAGCCCGGCGCGCCACCCGGCGTGTTCCAGTCGAGCGCATAGTCGCGGGCCGGGTCGAGATAGCCCGAGATCGCCGGATCGCTCTGCCAGGCGCGGCGCAGCGCCTTGAGCTTCCACTCCTCCGGCACGTTCTGCTTCAGCCAATGGGCGAGATCGAAATCCTTGTCGACGAGGTCAAGCGAAGGCGGCTCGACCATCTCCGGCTCGGGCTCGGGTGCGGCGGCTTCCGAAGCGGGCTCAGTGGTAGTTGGTGCCGGCTCGGCAGCTGGCGGGGCTGGTTGCTGAGCCTCTTTCTTGCGGCGCGCCCAGCGACCGAGGAAACCTTCTCCACGATCCTCGTCATCGGGGCGCGACATCAGTCCTCTCCACGATCAAGGCCGGGCCGCGGTCGCAATCCACCCTTGCGCGGATCATGTTCGGTGCGCTTGCGCTTGACGAATTCGCGTTCGACATGGTGCGCCTCGAAGAAGGCGAGCACCGCTTCGGCGATCGCAGCCGGCATCGGCACGGCCTCGACGATGTCGTCGACATTCTCCAGGAAGACCTCGCCCTCGGACGGGTCGGCGGTCACGCCGACCAGCTCCAGCGCCGGCTCGATCCCGGTCGGCCGGATCGAGACCCAGAGCTTGGCATTGCCGCTCGCGAAATTCTCGCGGAAATGGGCGGTGTCGACCGAATGCAACGTCAGCACGGCCGAGCCGAGATAGAACTGCTCACGCCTGTCATCGCCGGCAAGCCGGCTCCAGGGCGCCAGCGGCGGTGGCTCGGGCAGCACAGCGATCGGGGCCCAGGCATGATCGGCCCAGGGAGAGTCGAGCTTGCGCCGCTCGACCACGACACCGACCTCGTGATGCTGCTGCATGGCCTTGTCCTCAGTTCGCCATCTCGTGAACCGCGAGCGGCAGGCCGGTCACCAGGTTCTGCGGCTTCATCCGGACCAGCCGGTCGCCATCCATCGCCAGCATCAGATAGATAGGTGCTCCCTTGGCCGCCGGCAGCACCGGCACCTCCGATGGCAAGGTCAAGCGGTAGAGCGCGATCAGCCGCGAGGCCTTGTCCTCATCGAGCGTCTCGCCCTTCCAGAGCGCATTGCCGATCGCCGTCGCCTGCGCATCGAGGCCGACGAACCAGCGCCAATCGGCATCGCGGACGTTCTCGACGGCTTCGATCTCGACGTCGAAACCATGGACCTGCCGGATCCAATGGGCGAGCGCCTTGCCGAGCGCGGCACGGCCCGAGGGCTTGCCGCCGAGATCGAGCACCATGTCGAAGGCGTCCGAGCGCTGCCAATAACGATCGGCATCGGCCTGCTTGAGGATGTCGAGCGAGGTCACCGCCGGACCGCCGAGCATGGCGAGCAGCGGGGAAGCATGCCGGTCGGCCTCGTGCCCCTCGATCATCTCGGCATCGGCGAGCAGGATCGTGTTCTCGTGGAGGGTGACGCGCTGCGGCCGGAACAGGCATTCGGCGGCACGCACCACGAAAGGATCGCTCTCCTCGTCGAGGCCGGCGCGCAGGATGACGTGGACGAGCTGGTCGAGGAAGACAGGCGGGATGCCGGAGGCGCCGCCACGGATGATCCCGGCATAGGCGCCCTGCAAGGTCGGCGCCGCCAACAGCCGCTCGCGCCAGCCGAGCAGGAAGCGCCAGTTCTCGCGCGCATCGGCATCGGCGATCGCCGCGACCTCAGGCTCGGCGACTTCGGCCTGCGGCTCTGCCATCAGCTTCCCGTGCAAGGCCCGCTCGGCAGCGCAGGCCTCCTCCGGCGGCAGCACTTCCGGCCGCGCCAGATAGGCTTTTAGGAAATCATCGGTGACGACGAGACCGCCGCCCGGTTCGCGGTCGAGCAGGAGATGGCCGGAGCTCGCCCAGAAATGGGTCATCGCGGCGCGTCCTTGATCAGCTGCATCAGGTCGACCTCTTCCTGCGGCTCGCCCTCGCCATCGGTCTCGACGAATTCGAAAGCGCGGAAGGCATCCTTCGGCGCATCGCCGCGCGGCATCAAGGTCCGGAAGCGCTCGCGGATCTCGCCCTCCTCCAGCGTACGGTGCAAAGCGAGCAGGGTCTGCGCCGGATGATCGCAGAGCGAGGCAGCGAAGGCGATCTCCTCCTCAGCTGCAGCGCGCGCTGTGGCGAGATCAGGCGCCCCGAGCTTGTCCGCGAATTGCCTCGCGAGCTGGGCGATCACTTCCTCGCGCTCTTCCACCGTCACCTCGGTGACGATAGCGAGTGTGCTCCAGCCGAAGCTTGCGATGCCGAGGAAGCCGGAGCGAAAGGCGACCCGTCCCTTGGTGTCGAGTCCGGTGACGCTTTCGGGCGTGAAGAGGAAGGAGCCGGTGACCAGCCATTCGCCGGGCTCCGCCGCCTTGCGGAAAACGAAGCCGTCCGACGGATCGAGCCGAATGGCGCGCGGGAGCTTGAGGGGGCTCACAGCTTCGGCGCTCCGCTCTCGCGGTCGAGCCAGTCGACCTTCGCCAGCGCCTCGACGAGGCTCCGGCGCTCGGTGCCGAACTGCGAGGTCGCGATCAGGTCGCCATTCGGCTCGATGCCGTGGCGGACGCCGACGACCTTCTCCAACCGATCGAGCCAGCGCCGCGCCGCGGCCTTGGCGCCCTCCTCCTGCCAATGGCTGACACCGAGCATCAGATGGCGGCAGAAGGATTCGATCAGGTCGACGGCATCGACCTCCTCGAAGCCCTCCTCGGCCATGCCGACGCCGGTCTGCCCAAGCTGGAATGGCGACATCGTCGTCGCCCGAACCATGGCGCCGAAGACGAGCCAGCCCGGCACCTGGTTCTCCGGACAATCCGTCGGCCAGCCGAGACGGCCGCCGCCGATCAGGCCGAGATCATAGGTCAGCGCATCCGGCCAGCGGAACAGCACCGGGCGCTCCGGCGGCGAATGCACGGCGAGCGCATCGGCGAGCGCGTTCATGGCGAGGTAATGCGCGAGCCTGGCCTCGGCGAGGATGGCATCTGGCTCGAGCACCACCGCGAACTCGACGATGTCGAAACGTCGCACCCAGACCAAAGTCGCAGCGCCGGCCTCGGCCGCAATCGCCTGCGCATGGGCGAAGGCGTCGCCCGATTCGCGCAAGGTGACGAGCGAAAAGCCCGGCGGCAGCACCGGCCCGCGCCTGAGATCATCCTGCCTGACCGGCCCTGCCGCCATCGTCCCTGCCCTGCCGCCCTCATCCCAAGAAAGGCTTGCCAAGGAAGGCTTGCTTCTTTGGAGCGATTCCAATTCCATATAAGGTGAGATTATCGCAAGCGCGACCAAAGACGCGCCGCGATCATGAGGATGCCTGCCCGATGACCGATGTCGCCCGCACGCTGATGGTCTGCTCGTGCGAGGACACGATGCCGCTCGACGGCAAAGCGATCCAGCGCGGCTGCGGCGGCGCCGAGATCAGCGAGCATCGCCATCTCTGCCGCAGCCAGATCGAGCGCTTCCGCGCCATGCTCAGCCAGAGCGACGCGATCACCGTCGCCTGCACGCAGGAAGCGCCGCTGTTCGAGGAGGTCGCCGCCGATCTCGACTATGCTGGCGACCTCATCTTCACGAACATTCGCGAACAGGCCGGCTGGTCGGACGAGGCCAAGGCGGCCGGCCCGAAGATGGCCGCCCTGCTCGCCGCGGCGAGCGAGCCCATGCCGCCCGCCTCCTTCGCCACGCTGACCAGCAAGGGCGTCGCGCTGATCTATGGCCGCGACGAGGTCGCGATCAGCCTGGCGCACCGGCTCGCCGAGCATCTCGACGTCACCGTGCTGCTGTCGCGCCCCGGCGAGATTTCGCCGCCGCGCAGCGACGAGTTCCCGGTGCTGAAGGGCACGATCGCGCAGGCGAGCGGCTGGCTCGGCGCCTTCGAGCTCACCGTCAACGACTACGCCGCCCCGAGTCCGTCCTCGCGCGGCAAGCTTACCTTCGAGGCGCCGCGCAATGGCGCGGTCTCGCAATGCGACGTCGTGCTCGACGTTTCCGGCGGCACGCCGCTCTTCCCGGCAGGCGACCTGCGCGCCGGTTATCTGCGGGCCGATCCGCGCGATCCGGCGGCGGTCGAGCGTCTCGCCTTCCAGGCGAGCGGGCTCGTCGGCGAGTTCGACAAGCCGGCCTATGTCGCCCTGAACGAAGGTCTTTGCGCCCATTCCCGCTCGCAGAAGACCGGCTGCACGCGCTGCCTCGAACTCTGCCCGACCGGCGCGATCACGCCCAACGGCGACCATGTCGCGATCTCGGCCGAGATCTGCGCCGGCTGCGGCGCGTGTGCCGCCGTCTGCCCGACCGGCGCGGTGACCTATGCACTGCCGCCGGCCGATGCGCTATTGCGCAAGCTGCGGACCTTGCTCGTCACCTATGCCGAGGCCGGCGGGCGCGAGCCAGTCGTGCTGCTGCATGACGGCGACCATGGCGAACCGCTGATCGAGGCGCTCGCCCGCCATGGCGCCGGCCTGCCGGCACGCGTCCTGCCCCTCCGCGTCAACGAGATCACGCAAATCGGGCTGGAGACCTTCGCCGCGGCACTCGCTTTCGGCGCCTGCGCCATCCGCGTGCTCGGCCGAGCCAAGCCGAAGCACGATCTCTCCGGCCTCACCCGCAATCTCGACTATGCCAACGCGCTCGCCGGAGCGCTCGGCTATGGCGAGGCCCGGGCCGGGCTGATCGAGACAGACGATCCCGACATGCTCGCTGCCGCGCTCGCGAGGATCGCACCTGGCAGCAGCGCGACGCAGCCCGCCCGCTTCCGGCCGATGGGAAGCGGGCGCCCGCTGCTGCGCCAGACGATCGGCGAATTGCACGCCGCCGCGCCAGCGCCGGCCTTGAGCGTCGCGATGCCGCCGCGCGCGCCCTTCGGCACGGTCCATGTCGATACCGACGGCTGCACGCTCTGCCTCGCCTGCGTCTCCGCCTGCCCGGTCAGCGCGCTCGGCGACAATCCGGAGCGGCCGACGCTGACCTTCCAGGAAGACCTCTGCGTGCAATGCGGGCTCTGCGCCGCGACCTGCCCGGAGAAGGTAATCACGCTGGAGCCGCGTGTCGACTTCGACGCCTGGAAAGGCGGCCGCCAGATCGTCAAGCAGGAGGAACCCTTCCACTGCATCGCCTGCGCCAAGCCCTTTGGGGTCCGCAGCACGATCGAGAAGATCGCGGCAAAGCTTGAGAACAAGCACTGGATGTTCAAGGGCGAAGGCGCCAAGCGCGCCGCGATCCTGCGCATGTGCGAGGATTGCCGGGTCGAGGCGGTGGTCAATGAGAGCTTCGATCCGCATCACTCGCCGCAGCGTCCGCCGGTACGAACCACCGACGATTATCTGCGCGAGCGGGCGGAGCGTGGCGAGGACCCGCTGGGGTGACCTGCCGTCATGCTCGGGCTTGACCCGAGCATCTCAGGCCGGAAGAGCGCCTTATCCTGCCAGAGATTCCCGGGTCTGCGCTTCGCTTCGCCCGGGAATGACGAGCCCTTTCACCGCGTCACCTTCTCCAGCCAGTCGACCAGCGCCTGCCGGTCGTCGGCCGAGCCGATCGTCTGCTCCGGCATCTTGGTGCCCGGCGTATAGGCGTTCGGGCCGACCTCGAACAGCTTCGCGACGGTCTCCTTGCTCCAGACGATGTCCATGCCCTTGAGCGCATCGGAATAGGCGTAAGCTGGCGCGGTGGCGATGCGGCGGCCGAAGATGCCGTGCAGGGTCGGGCCGGCGCGGTTGCCATCGGCCGGCGTCAAGGTGTGGCAAGCGGCGCATGCCCGGAACACCTGCGCGCCCCGCTCGCCCTGGAAGGCGGCCAGCGCATCCTCGCCGGCGCGCGGCACCACCGCTCCGACATGCTCGCCGGTGACGGCGTTCCAGCGCCGGACCAAACGATCGGCGCCGCCTGAGAGCAGTTGCCTGCCGTCCGGCAGGAAGGCAAGCGACCAGACGGGAAGCCCGGGGCCGATCAGCGTGGCGCGGATCGTCCGCGCCTTGCGGTCGACCAGAGCGACCTGACCGCGCAGGCCGCCAGCTGCGATGGTCGCGCCATCGGGCGAAATAGCGAGGGCGATCAGCGGGGTGTCGCCGACCGCGATCTCGGCGCGCTGTACCCCATCCGGCCCGAACAGGCGCAGGCGGCCATCGGCGGCAGCGACCACGATCTCGCCATCGGGCGCGACGACGACACCGTTGAACGGCGCTGGCGCGGTCACGATCAGCGGCGCGCCGCCATCCGCCGGCCAGAGCCGCAAGGTCGCGTCATAGCCGGAGGAGACGACCATGCCGCCGGGTGCGAAAGCGATGCCGTTGACCGGACCTTGGTGACCTTCGAGCACGCGCGCCGCGCCATCGGCGAGCGCGGTGACCCTAACGGTCGCGTCCCAGGAGGCGGAGGCGAGGTGCTGTCCTTCGGGTGAGACCGCCAGCGCCGCGACCGGCCCCTTATGGCCCTCGATCACCTTCGCCGGCTCGGCTGCATCACCGCGCCAGAGCGCGATCCTGCCCTCCTCGCCTCCGGTGGCGAAGCCAATGCCGTTGACCGCGACGACGGCGTTGACCGCGCCCTGATGGAAGCGGAGCACCTTGATCGCGCTGCCGCGAGCAAGATCCCAGAGGATTGCCGACTGGTCGAAGGAGCCGGTCAGCGCCGTCGCGCCATCGGCCGAGACGGCAGCGGCACGCACCGGCCCGCCATGGCCGCGCAGTTCCTGGGCGGAAGCGGGAACCACCGCCAGGGCAAGCGCCAGAAGCGCAGCGCCTATCCTTCTCCCCTCGGGGGAGAAGGTGTCAGCGCGAAGCGCTGACGGATGAGGGAATGAAAGGCGCCGGCGCATGACTTCCCTCATCCGTCTGCTTCGCAGACACCTTCTCCCCCGAGGGGAGAAGGGTAAAGGCCTCTGTTGCTCCCGCGTAAAAAGCCATCATATGAAGCGCAACATCATTCGACCGGCTCCGCTTATGTCTTCCATCCCGCTCAATCTGCGCGGCCTCAAATGCCCCCTCCCCGCTCTTCGTGTGCGCAAAGCGCTGAAGAGTGCGGCTCCGGGTGATCTCTTTCTGGTCGAATGCACCGATCCGATGGCGGCGATCGACATCCCCAATCTGATGCGCGAAACCGGCGACGCGATCGAACTGAGCAGCAGCGAAGGCGAGCTGCTGGTCTTCCACATCCGCAAGGCCGCGGCCTAGCGTCGCGCAAACACGGGAATCCCAGATCGTGGCCCTTTCGCAAAACGACATCCTGCGCGCGCTCGAACTGGTAAAGCTGCCGGCGAGCGGGCAATCGCTGGCGGCGTCCGGCCGCATCGGCGACATCCTGATCGACGGCGGCAAGGTGATCTTCGCGATCGGCATCGACGCGACCGAAGCCGGCGCGATGGAGCCGGTGCGCAAGGCGGCCGAAAGCGCAGTCGGCGGCATTCCTGGCGTGACGCAGGTGCTGGTCGGCCTCACCGCCGACAAGGCACCGGGGCGTCCGGCACCGTCGCAAGCGGCGGAAGCGCGCCGGCACGCGCATGGCCAGCCCGGTCCCGGCGGGCCGGTGCCGAAGGCGGCCGGCATTCCCGGCGTCAAGCAGATCATCGCGGTGGCGAGCGGCAAGGGCGGCGTCGGCAAGTCGACCACCACGGCCAATCTCGCCGTCGGCTTGGCGACGCTCGGCCTCAAGGTCGGCGTGCTCGACGCCGACATCTACGGGCCATCCGTGCCCAAGATATTCGGCATCACCGGCAAGCCGCGGCTTGTCTCGGGCCGCACGCTCGCGCCGATGGAGGCCTATGGCCTGAAGATCATGTCGATCGGCTTCCTGATCGACGAGGAAACGCCGATGATCTGGCGCGGGCCGATGGTGATCTCGGCGATCACCCAGATGCTGCGCGAGGTCGCCTGGGGCGAGCTCGACGTGCTCGTCGTCGACATGCCGCCCGGCACCGGCGACGCCCAGCTCACCATGGCCCAGCAGACGCCGCTCGCCGGCGCCGTCATCGTCTCGACGCCGCAGGACCTAGCGCTGCTCGATGCGCGGCGCGGCGTCGCCATGTTCAAGAAGGTGGAGGTGCCGATCCTCGGCATCGTCGAGAACATGAGCTATTTCATCTGCCCGGAATGCGGCCACCGCTCCGACATCTTCGCCCATGGCGGCGCCAGGCACGAGGCGGAGCGGCTCCATGTGCCGTTCCTCGGCGAGATTCCGCTCGCCATGCCGATCCGCGAGACCTCCGATGGCGGCCGCCCGATCGTGGCGAGTGACCCGGACAGCGCCCATGCCAAGGCCTATGTCGCCCTGGCGCGGCAGGTGAAGGCCGGCCTCGCCGGCCCGGCTCGGGCCGCGCCGCGGATCGTGATCGAATAAGGCTGGTCGGCCGTCCCTATCTCTGGAGATGGAGGCCACCTGACCGATCGGCCTGCGCTGCGAACTGATCGGGAGATACTTTCTCAGCTTCCGCCTGCTGCTCGGTCAGCATCCAGATGTGCCCGAACGGATCGAAGAGCGAGGCGACCCGCCGCCCTTCGGTGTCGGTCTGGACGCGGTCGCGCAGCGCAGCACCCGCGACGATCGCCTCGGCGAAGCAGGCCTCGATATCGGGAACGGTGAGCAGGATCGTCATGCTGACCGCGCCCGCCGCCTTGGGGAAGAAAGGTCCACCATAGGACGGCTCCTCCTCCCGGTGCGGATTGGAACCGGCCACGGAGACGCGGGTTCCACCGATGAGCATTTCGACCCCGGCGAGCTCGCCATCGACCTTGTAGGTCTTGAGCTGCCGGGCCTCGAAGGCTTCGCTGTAGAAGTCCGCGGCCTCCTGCTCACGCCCGTGCTGCACGAAAATCGCAAGGCCCAAGCCGATGGTCTGCTTCATCTCGAATCTCCTTGGCCCGTCGCCGCTGGAATAGAGGGCAGCGAAGCCGGCGGATTCTTGATCGATCCGCGGCGAGCTCGCGCACGGCCCATCACCGATGCGCGATGACAGATAATTTTGTTCATGTTATGTTCTATAAACAGCAATCACGGAGACGCGATCATGCCCGTTCTGCCAACGCGCCATATCAGCATCGCGATCGACCGGCCAATCGAGGAGGTCTACGGCTTCCTCGCCGAGCCCATGAACTTCCCGCAATGGGCGGAGGGCCTCGGCGACGAGTTCAGCCATGTCGAGGGCACGACCTATCGCGTGAAGACGCCGATGGGCCCGATGCGCGTGCTGTTCAGCGAACCAAATCGCTATGGCGTGCTCGACCATGCCGTCATCCCCGACAGCGGCGACACCATGCACAACCCGATGCGCGCACTGGCCAATGGCAGCGGCAGCGAGGTGGTGTTCACGCTGTTCAGGCGGCAGGAAATGACCGATGACGATTTCGCCCGCGACGCCGAATGGGTCGCGAGCGATCTCGCTCGCCTGAAGACATTGCTGGAAGGCTAGAGCGTGCTGACATCACACGGAACCACTCTCGTCATCCTGGGCGAGCGAAGCTCGGCGCGGGATCCATCGTAGAGCTCCGCTGCTCTAGGATGGATCCCGGAGCTGCGCGGCTTTGCCGCTTGTCCAGGATGACGGCGTGCTTCCGAGTAAAACCCGCGTGCTCTAGAGCCGGACGCTGCTGGTCGCGTAGGCGACATCGACCGAGGTCTGATAATTCGCCAGCACAAGGCTGGCCGAATAGGCGACGATGGCGGCGATGGCCACAGCGATCACAAAGGACTTCATGCGACTTCCCCCAGAAGCAGGCGAATAAGCTTCGCTTATCAATTGAATCTAGGGGCGGCGTTTCTCGCGATCAAGGTCGCCGAGCGCGACATGCAGCCGCTCGGCCTCGGCGAGATCATCCGGGCGATTGGCGTTGAAGAAGGGATCGACTGGCTCGGTCGGCCATTCGACCGAAACCACCCCATGGCGCGCCGTCCAGCGATCGATCTTGCGCTCGCCCTCGACGGTGAGGGCATGGCGCAATTTCTCGCGCAGCGCGACCGGCCAGAGCCCAATCACCGGATGGGTCCAGCCGCCCGAGGCGGCGCAAGCGAGCGGTACACTCGCCGCCGCCCGCGCCGCATGCAGCCGCGCCACCAGATCGCGCGGGATGAAGGGCGTGTCGGCGGCGACACTAACCAGCCATTGCGCGCCCGGCCGGTTCGCGGCGAGCCAGTCGAGGCCTGCGAGGATGCCGGCGAGCGGTCCGGCGAAATCAGGCACGCTGTCGGCGACGACCGGTAGGCCATAGCCTGCGAAGCGGGCAGGATCGCCATTGGCGTTGAGCAGGAGGCCGTCGCATTGGGGCCTAAGCCGCTCGACAACATGGGCAAGGATGGTGCGGCCGGCGATGGTGCGCAGCGGCTTGTCGCCGCCGCCCATGCGGCGAGCGAGCCCCCCGGCGAGGAGAAGGCCGAGGGTTGGCGGGCTGGTATCAGTCATCGCCCCCTGCCCCCTTGCGACGATGCTTGCCGCCCTCGTCCTCGACGCTGTCGGGATCCTGATCGAAGACGATGCGATCCTCGCCGGCCAGCGCCAGGAAGCGCTTGCCACGGGCGCGGCCGATCAAGGTGAGCCCCGCCTTGCGGGCGAGCTCGACGCCCCATTCGGTGAAGCCCGAACGCGAGACCAGGATCGGGATGCCCATGCGCACGGTCTTGATCACCATCTCCGAGGTCAAACGGCCGGTGGTGTAGAAGATCATCCTGCCGGGATCGACATCATGGCGGAAGAGCCAGCCGGCGACCTTGTCGACGGCGTTGTGGCGTCCGACATCCTCCATGTAGACCAGCGGCTTATCGCGTTCGCAGAGCACGCAGCCATGGATCGCGCCGGCCTCCAGATAGAGCGAGGGCGTGGTGTTGATCTTGCGGGTCAGGGCATAGAGCCAGCTCGTGCGCAGTTCCGCCTTCGGCAACACGATCTCGTCGATCGCCTCCATCAGGTCGCCGAAGGCCGTGCCCTGCGCACAGCCCGAGGTCAGCGTCTTCTTCTTCAGCTTCTGCTCGAAATCGGTGCGCTCCGGCGTGCGCACCACCACGACCTCGAGCTCCTCGTCATAGTCGACAGCCTCGACGACATCGCCGCGCCTGAGCATGTTCTGGTTCAGGAGATAGCCGAGCGCCAGATACTCCGGATGATCGCCGATCGTCATCATCGTGACGATCTCCTGGCTGTTCAGATAGAGCGTCAGCGCCCGTTCGGTCACGACGCGGGTCTCGATGCGGGCGCCGCTGTGGTCGATGCCGGCAACCGTCGCGCCAAGGCGAGCGGCGGCCGGGTCCGGCCGGATCAGATAGTCGTCGAGAAATTCGCTGCCGAACGGCACGAAACGGCTCCTTGCGGGCGTCAGGCCGGCTGGCGCAGGGCCGCCATCGCCCAACCGGTCACCGCGGCCGGCTCGGGCGGCAGGCGCTGCCAATCCTCGCCGGCGAACTCCGACCAGGCGGGAAGCATGTCGTCGCGCACCGCCGTCAGCAGCGGCAGTCCGGCGACCACGCCGGCGGCGATCTCGGCGCGCAGGCCCTGGCCGAGGACCTCCTGCTTGCCGAACTTGTTGACGATGACGAGGTCGACCGGCCCCGACAGCGCGCCCGAGATGGAGGCGCCGGCGGCGGCGAGCCCGGCCGCGTCGAGCCGGCAGCCGGTAGAGCCGGCGCCGCGATCCTCGCTGATCGGAAAAAGCTGGCCGGATGCGAGATCCTCGAGCGCCATGCTGGCGCAGCCGCTCATGCAGTCGCCATTATTGTGCTGGACCACGCCGCCGAGGCGCACGGCCTCGCGTTTCAGGGCGTCGGCGACCTCCGCCATCAGTTCATCGATGGGGAAGCCCGAGGAGTAGACGATCGCGGCGAGTGGAACAGTCATCGCCTCCTTCATCCCACGGAACGGCTTTCGCCACCAGTGAACTTTAGGTGTTCCAAACTGCATGAGATGCTTTGCCAGTGTTGCAGCGCACCTACAGTCGAAGCCCGCGGCGGGCGCTAGGGTAGTCTGGGCTGTTCCCGGCATCCCGGCCGGGTGTGGCTCGCCTTGAGTACCGCGTGCCCATGATCCGTCCGAACTCTCAGACGCCCCTCGATCCAGCGACCGACGCCGCGCTGCTGCTGCGCCGTATCGGCTTTGCGACGCTGGCGCTCGCCCTGCCGCTGGCCTCGCTGGTTTCGCGCCGCGCCGCCGTCGTGCTTGTACCGATCGGCGTGATCCTTCTGTCCATTGCCGCTTTGATCGAGGCCCCGCGCTGGTTCGCCGGAAACGTCAGGGCGTCGCTGTTCAGCCGCGCCGGGCTCACGCTCTGGGCGCTGGTCGGTTGGGCAGTGCTTTCGCTGGTCTGGAGCCCCTATACCGGCTCGGCCACCGAGAAGGCGGCCAATCTATTCCTTGCCGTGGCGCTCGGCTTTGCCGGCGCGGCCGCGCTGCCCGAGCGCATGCGCGCCTCGAACCTCAATCTCGCGGCGCTTGGCGCCGGCACTGCTGCGATCTTCGCGCTCGGCCTGCTGCTGACCGAAGCGCTCGGCCCGGTCGACTCGCGCGCCGCCGATGCCGCCGGCAGCGTCGAGCGCGGCGTCAGCGTCGTGCTGATCATGTCCTGGCCGGCACTCGCATGGTTGCTGTCGCGCGAGCGCGGGCTGACGGCGCTCGGACTGGCGCTCGTCGTCGGCCTGCTCGCCCTCTCGCGCATCGAGGATGGCGAGGCGATGGCGATGCTGTGCGGCGCGATCGCCTTCGGCGCGGTCAGTGCCAACCGCATCGTCGGCGCCAGGCTGATGGGCGGGATCATGGCCGGGCTGATGCTGCTCGCCCCGCTGCTGCCCTTCCTGCTGCTGCCCTTCTTCCGGCTCTCGCCGGCGGTGTTCAGCACCGTCGGCGCCGGGCTCGACATCTGGGCCGACATCATCTCCAGCCGTCCGGTACAGCTGATCACCGGCCACGGCCTGGACACCGTGCTGCGCGGGCGCACCACCGGAGCGCTGCCGATCGAGGTGCCGACCACCATCCTGTTCGAGACCTGGTACGAGCTCGGCCTGGTCGGCGCGGCGACGGCAGCGCTCTGCCTCTATTTCGCGGTCAGCGCCGCCGGCCGGATGCCGGGCGCACTCGCCGCCGGCGGCGTCGCGGCCTATGTCACGGCCTTCGCGCTGGCGGCGCTCGGCTTCGCCTCGTTCCAGACCTGGTGGCTGATGACGCTCACGGCCGTGGCACTGCTGTTCACCGCGATCGCGCGCGGGCAGTACCGCACCGAGCGCCCGGTCGCGCCGCTCAGCCGCCGTCCGAAGGCGCCGAGCCTGCCGGCTGAGAAGTGAGCGGGCGCGGCTTTCCCCCGCCCGTTGCGCAGCGCTATCATCACGCCCCGTCCCGCTCGAAGGCGAGGCTGCGATGCTTGCCGCAGACGATCCGCTCATCCTCGATCTCGTCGAATGGGTTGCGCGCGACGAGCGCTCCCATGCCGACCTCATGGAAAGCTGGCGCACCTCCTGCCCGCGCCTGACGGTCTGGGAGGATGCCGTCGACCGCGGTTATCTCGCGCGTGAAGGCAGGCTGGTCACGGTGACGCGCCGGGGCCACGAGTTTCTGAGCTCGCATGGCCGGCGCGCCGCCTGAGCACAGGTTCTACGCCGCTTCTCGCCCGGCATTCACCGCATGGCAGGCGACGCCGTCGATCACCGGCGGATTCTCGACGCGGCAGCGGTCGAAGACCAGCGGGCAGCGCGGGTGGAAGGTGCAGCCCGAAGGCGGGTTGATCGGGTTCGGGATCTCGCCCTTCACGCCCTCGTGCGCCTTGCCGATCATGGCGAGGTCGGGCACCGCGTCGAGCAGCATCCTGGTATAGGGATGGCGCGGGGCGGCGAAGAGCTGCTTGCCGTCGGAGACCTCGACGAGGCGACCGAGATACATCACGCCGATACGGGTCGCCATGTGCCGGACGACCGCGAGATTGTGGCTGATGAACAGGTAGGTCAGCCCGAACTGCTCCTGCAGGTCGCGCATCAGGTTGAGGATCTGCGCCTGCACGGAAACGTCGAGCGCCGAGGTCGGCTCGTCGCAGACGATGAACTCGGCATTCGACGCGAGCGCGCGAGCGATCGCGATGCGCTGGCGCTGGCCCCCGGAGAACTCATGCGGGAACTTCTTGCCGTCGTCCGGATGCAGGCCGACCAGCGAGAGCAATTCGCCGACGCGCGTCTCGATCGCGGCATCCCCCTGGATGATGCCAAAGGCGCGGATCGGCTCGGCGATGATCCGCCCGACGCGCCAGCGCGGGTTGAGCGAGGCGTAAGGGTCCTGGAAGATCATCTGGATGCGTTTGCGCAGGCGCTGGCGCTCGGCGGAAGCGGCCTGATCGGACATCGAGACACCATCGATCGAGACCGTGCCGCCCGACGGATGGAGCAGGCCGACGACCATGCGCGCCACGGTCGACTTGCCTGAGCCGGATTCGCCGACGAGCGCGAAGGTCTCGCCCTTGCGGATGTCGAAGGAGACACCGTCGACGGCCTTCAGATACTGCTTGTCCTGCCGCTCCAATACCCGGTTGAGCCAGGGCTTGGAGACGTCGAAGACGCGTTTGAGGTCGCGGACCTGGACGAAGGCTTTCTCGCTCACGCCGCGATCTCCGTCTTGTCGCTCGGCACCTTGGCCTGATCGTAGAGATGGCAGGCGACCTTGTGGCCGCCGACATCGATGAGCTCCGGCCGCTCGACATGGCAGCGGGCGAAGACTTTGGAGCAGCGCGGGTTGAAGGCGCAGCCCTTGGGGATGTTGGAGAGCCGCGGCATCGAACCGGGAATCTGCACCAGCCGTGCGGCATCGCCCGTAATCGAGGGGATCGCGCCCATCAACCCTTGCGTATAGGGGTGAAGCGGCTGCTTGATCACTTCGCGCACCGGGCCGATCTCGGCGACGCGCCCGGCATACATCACCGCGACGCGATCGGCCGTCTCGGCGATCACGCCCATATCGTGGGTGACCAGCATCACCGACGTCCCGCGTTCCTTGCAGAGCCGCTTGATCAGGGCGATGATTTGCGCCTGCACGGAGACGTCGAGCGCCGTGGTCGGCTCGTCGGCGATGATGAATTCCGGCTCGGCGCAGAGCGCGAGCGCGATGACGACGCGCTGGCGCATGCCGCCGGAGAATTCGTGCGGATAGCCGTCGATGCGCCGCTCAGGCGCCGGGATACCGACCTCGTCGAGCAGCGCGATGGCGCGCTTGCGCGCATCGGCGGCATTGAGATCGGTATGGGTCTGGATCGTCTCGACCAGTTGCTCGCCGACCCGGTAGAGCGGGTTGAGGCTGGTCAGCGGATCCTGGAAGATCATGCCGATGCGCTTGCCGCGGACACGGCGCATCTGCTCGGGCGGGAGATGGTCGACGCGCTCGCCGGAGAGCACGACCTTGCCATCGGCGATGCGGCCGGGCGGATCGATCAGGCCGATGATGGCCGAGCCGGTGACCGACTTTCCGGCGCCGGATTCGCCGACCACCCCGAGCACCTCGCCGCGGGCGATGTCGAAGGAAATCTTGTCGAGCGCGCGCAGCGTGCCGCGGCGCGTGACGAACTCGACGGTGAGCTCCTGAACGGAGAGGACTGGCTGGGTCATCGCTGCTCCGGGAACGCGAAGGAAGGCAGGCGGCGTGTCATCGTCACCTCAGTTTCGGATTGAGCGCATCGCGCAACCAGTCGCCAAACAGGTTGATCGAGAGCGCGAACAGGATGAGCACGAGCGAAGGGAAGAGCAGAATCCACCACTCGCCGGAGAACAGGTATTGCTGGCCGAAGCGGATCAGCGTGCCGAGCGAGGGCTGGGTCGGCGGCATGCCGACGCCGAGGAAGGAGAGCGTCGCCTCCTCGATCACCGCCAAAGCAAGGTTGATCGTGGCGATGACGAGCACCGGCCCGGCGACATTGGGCAGGACGTGCTTGAGCATCACAGGCCAGGCCTTGAGGCCGATCAGGCGGGCGGCATCGACATAAACCTTGTTCTTCTCGACGAGGGTCGAGCCGCGCACGGTGCGGGCATATTGCGCCCAGTTCGACAGGCCGATGGCGATGACGAGGACGAGCAGCGTCATCTGCTCCTGCGCCGCCGGCGGGATCAAACCGCGTGCCACGCCGAAGACCAGCAGCGCCACCAGGATCGCCGGGAAGGAGAGCTGGATGTCGGCGACGCGCATGATCAACGCCTCGGTGCGGCCGCCGACATAGCCGGCGACGAGGCCGAGGCCGACGCCGAGCACCAGCGAGAACAGCACCGAAGCCGCGCCGACGATCAGCGAGACGCGCGAGCCGTAGAGGATCGCCGAGAAGATGTCTCGCCCCTGCCCATCGGACCCGAGCCAGAAGACCTTGCCGGTGATCTCGTTCGGCTGCATCGGCCGCGAGAAGCCGTCGGAGAGATCGAGCGAGGACGGGTCGAACGGGTCGTAGGGCGCGATCAGCGGCGCGAAGACCGCGGCAAGGACGAGCAGCAGCGCCATGATGCTCGCCACTACCGTGACCGGCGATGAGCGGAAGGAATAGACGAGGTCGGAATCCCAGAAGCGGGCGAAGCGACTCGGACCTTTGGGAGGGGAGGAAAGCGTCGTCATGCGCTGCCCTCCGTCATTCCGGGGCGGCCCGCAGGGCCGAACCCGGAACCCACGACCAGGCGATATCTATCCAGCCGCATCTCCCACGCCATTGGCGAAAACAAGGCATTTCGCCCGGTCGTGGGTTCCGGGTTCTTCGCTACGCGAAGCCCCGGAATGACAGAGGACACCGTGCCGATCATCGCCACCTCACTTCGCCGGAACGAGCGCGCTGCCGCGCAGGCGCGGGTCGAGCGCGACATAGACGATGTCGACCAGCAGCGAGGTCAGCACGAAGACGAAGGCGACGAAGAGCAGATAGGCCGACATCACCGGTACGTCGACGAACTGCACCGCATTGACGAAGAGCGCGCCAAGCCCCGGCCATTGGAACACCGTCTCGGTGACGATGGCGAAGGCAATGACGCCGCCAAGCTGGACGCCGGCGATGGTGATCACCGGAATCATGGTGTTGCGCAGGGCATGGCGGAACTCGATCTTGCGCTCGGGAATGCCGCGGGCGCGGGCGAAGCGGATGAAATCGGCGCGCATCACCTCGAGCATCTCGGAGCGGACGAGGCGCATCACCAGAGTGAGCTGCAGGAAGCCGAGCGTCAGCACCGGCATGACCAGCGATTTCAGCCCGCTCACGGTCAGGAGCCCGGTCGACCACCAGCCGATCTGGACGGTATCGCCGCGCCCGAAGGAAGGCAGCCAGCGCAGTTCGACGGCGAAGACGTAGATCAGCCCGATGCCGATCAGGAAGGTCGGCAGGGACACGCCGATCAGCGAGACCGACATGACCACGTTGGCGATCCAGCTGTCGCGGCGGATCGCGGCATAGATGCCGAAGGCGATGCCGGTGACGAAGGCGAAGATCGCCGACAACACGGCCAGTTCCACCGTTGCGGGAAGGCGCTCGACGATCAGCGAGGAGACCTTGCGGCCCTGGCGATAGGAGATGCCGAAATCTCCCCGCGCCGCATCGGCGACGAAGCGGGCGAACTGCAGCGGCACGGGATCGTTGAGGCCGAGCCGCTGCGTCAGCTCGGCGCGGTCCTGCAGCGTCGCCTCCTGGCCGAGCATGTTGACCACGGGATCGCCGACGAAGCGGAACATCGAGAAGGCGATGAAGGCGACGGCGAGCATCACCACCAGCCCCTGCATCAGCGAGCGCAGGATATAGGCGAGCATCGCGTCTAAAACCCCTTACGAATGATAAAGTCGCGGGGCCGTCTTGGCGCGGCCCCTGCGACAGGTTGCCGGCTCTACGAGCCCTTGAACGAAACCATCTTCAGCTTCGGGTTGTTCGAAACGTCGACGGGTATGTCGAGCGCCGATTTCATTCCGTAGCTGAGCGACTGATGGTGGATCGGCAGGTAGATCGTCTCGTCCTTCACCTTCGCCCAGATCTTGGCGATGGTGGCATCGCGCTTGGCGATGTCGATCTCCTTGGAGAGCGTCTGGATCTGCGCGTCGACGTCCTTGTCGGAATAGCCGGTCGCGTTCCAGCTGCCCTGCGAGCCGGTGCGGCTGTGGTACATGTAGGAGAAGACATAGTCGCTGTCGAAGGTCGGGACGCCCCAGCCGACGAGGTAGAACTCGGTTTCCGGCGGGTTCTTCTGGATCAGGTTGAAGTGGATCGACTTCGACTGCGAGACCAGATTCACCTTGACGCCGATCTGGCCGAACATGCCGACCGCCGCCTGGCAGATGCCCTCATCGTTGATGTAGCGGTCGTTCGAGCAGTGCAGCGTCACCGAGAAGCCGTTGGGATAGCCGGCCTCGGCGAGCAGCGCCTTCGCCTTGGCGACATCGGCCGCAGGCGCTGCATCGAGTTCCTTGGTCCAGCCATTGGCGAAGGGCGGCAGGATGACGCCGGTCGGGATCGACTCGCCGCGCATCACCACGCGCTGGATCGCCTGGCGGTTGATCGCCATGTTCATCGCCTGGCGGACGCGCTTGTCGGCGAACGGGTTCTTGCCCTCGACATTGTCGCTCTTCAGGTCCTTGGACGCGACATCCATGCCGAAGAAGATGGTGCGGTTCTCGGGGCCGGAGGTGACGCGCAGCTTGGAATCGCCCTTCAGCCGGGCAATGTCCTGCACCGGTACGTCCTGGACGAAGTCGACCTCGCCGGAGAGCAGCGCCGCGATGCGGGTCGCGTCCTGCTTGATCGGCACATAGGTGAGCTCGGTGATCTCGAGCGGCACCTTGGCCTTGGCCCAGTAATTCTCGTTGCGCTTCATCACCGTCTTCACGTCGGCTTCGCGCGAGACGAGGACGAAGGGGCCGGTGCCGTTGGCGTTGCGGACGGCGTAGTTCTCTTCCTTGTTCTTGAAATCCTGCGCCTTGGTGGCGTTGTTCTTCTCCGCCCAGGCCTTGCTCATGATGCGGATCGACGAGGTGTTGTTGACCAGCAGCGGGTTCGGCCCCTTGGTCTTGATCCGGACCGTCAGGTCATCGACCTTCGAGACCTTCTCGACCGAGGTCAGGTAGCCCTTGAAGTCCGAAGTCGGCTGCATGGCGCGCTCATAGGAGAACACCACGTCGTCAGCGGTGAAGGGCGCGCCGTCATGGAACTTGACGCCCTCCTGCAGCTTGAACTCCCAGGTGGTCGGATCGTCCGGCAGCACCTTCCATGACGAGGCCAGCAGCGGGTGGAGCTTGCCGGCATGGTCGCGCTCGGTCAGGCTCTCATACATGTGCTGGTTGACCGAGGTCGTCAGGCCCTCGTTCTGGCCGTGCGGATCGATCGTCAGCGCGTCGCCCGCCGAAGCCCATTTCAGCGGCCTCGCCTCGGCTGCGCCGAGCGCCAGCACGGAGACGCCGAACAGCACGGCGGCAAGCGCAAGATTACGCGGTTTCATCGGAATTGACCTCCCAGTCGCGGCCCGATCGCGGGCCAGCCGAAGCGCCGGATGTTAGGACCGGCCCCTTTGTCTGTCACGGGTCTAATCTGCGTAAAACACATGGCAATGGCAGGCATTTGCTGCGCCAACAGGCAGCTTGCGCAGCAAATCCTGCTCATCGCAGCCTCGGATTGAGCGCATCGCGCAGCCAGTCGCCGAGCAGGTTTACCGCCAGCACCAGAATGGCGAGCGTTACCCCGGGAAAGGTCACGATCCACCAATCGCCCGAGAACAGATAGCGGTTGCCGATCGAGATCAGCGTCCCGAGCGAAGGCTGGGTCGGCGGCAGGCCGACGCCGAGGAAGGAGAGCGTCGCCTCGGTGATGACGGCGAGCGCCAGATTGATGGTCAGGATGACCAGCACCGGTCCGATCACATTCGGCAGGACATGGCGCAGCATGATGAGGGGCGCCGGCAGGCCGACGAGGCGGGCGGCCTGGACATAGTCCTTGTTGCGCTCGACCAAGGTCGAACCGCGAATGGTGCGGGCGTACTGCACCCAGAAGGACAAGCCGATCGAGATCACCAGGACGTAGAGCGCGGTGTCCTCGCGGTTGGCGCTCTTGAAGATGCCGCGCACGACGCCGTCGATCAGCAGAGCGATCAGGATCGCCGGGAAGGTCAATTGCACGTCGGCGATGCGCATGATCAGCGAATCGACGCGACCACCGAGATAGCCGGCGAGCAGGCCGAGTGTGATGCCGATCGTCGCCGCCAGCGCGACGCCGAGCAGACCGACGATCAGCGAGACGCGCAGGCCATAGAGGATCGCCGAATAGAGATCGCGGCCCTGATCGTCGGTGCCGAAGATGAACTTCGGATCGCCGCCATCCTGCCAGGCCGGCGGGATATTGGCGTCGGAGAGGAAGACGGTCGCCGGGTCGAACGGATTGGTCGGTGCGATCCAGGGCGAGAAGAAGGCGCCGATGAACAGCACCAGCACGATCACCGCGGCGACCATCGTCACCTTGGAGCGCAGGAAGCTCGCCAGGATGTCGCTGTCGAGGATGCGGGCCCAGAGCGAGGGCGGCTGTTTCGAGGGGGAAGCGGGTTGCGCAGTCATGACCGGCCTCAATGCGCCCCGATCGTCGCGCGCAGGCGCGGATCGACCAGCGCATAGAGCAGGTCGACGATCAGGTTGATGCTGACGAACAGGAAGGAGATCAACATGAGATAGGCGGCCATGATCGGGATATCGACCTGCTGCACCGCCTTGAGGAAGAGCAGGCCCATGCCCGGCCACTGGAACACCGTCTCGGTGATGATCGCGAAGGCGATGATCGAGCCGAGCTGCAGGCCGGCGATGGTGATGACCGGCACCAGCGTGTTCTTCAGTGCATGGCCGAAATGGACGGCGCGCGTCCTGAGGCCGCGGGCGCGGGCGAACTTGATGTAGTCGGTGCGCAGCACCTCGAGCATCTCGGCCCGGACGAGGCGCATGATCAGCGTCATCTGGAACAGGCCGAGCGTGATCGAGGGCAGGATCAGCGCCTTCCAGCCGGAGGCGGTCAGCAGGCCAGTGGTCCACCAGTTACCGATCTTGACCACCTCGCCGCGCCCGAAGGAGGGCAGCCAGCCAAGCGTGACCGAGAACAGGTAGATCAGCAGGATGCCGATCAGGAAGGTCGGCAGGCTGATGCCGACGAGCGAGACCGTCTGGAAGATCTTCGCCAGCCAGCTGTCGCGTCGCAGCGCCGTGTAGACGCCCATGGGGATGCCGACCAGCAGCGAGAACAGCGCCGACATGAAGGCCAGCTCCAGCGTCGCTGGGGCGCGCTCGCCGAGCAGCGAGATCACCGGCAGACGGAACTGGTAGGAGACGCCGAATTCGAGTCGCGCGGCATTGTAGATGTAGCGCGCGAACTGGACGACGACCGGCTCGTCGAGGCCGAGCGTCTGGCGCAGTTGCGCGACCTGCTCCTGCGGCGTGTCGACGCCGACCATCTGGTTCACCGGGTCGCCGACGAAGCGGAACATGGTGAAGGCGATCAGCGCGACCGCGAGCATCACGATCAGCGACTGGAACAGCCGGCGCAGGACAAATGCGAGCATGGTCGCCCTTACAAGGATACCGAGGCCGCCCCATGCGGGACGGCGTCAAAGTTGCAGATGGAGAAAGGGCGCGTCGGCTCCTCGCCTACGCGCCCTTCAAGCCCTCACTGCTCCTTGGTGGCGTAGTAGAGCAGCACCGAATTGTCGGCGCGCTGGGCGAGCTTCACCTTCTTCGACACACCCCAGGCCAGGGCTTGCTGGTGCAGCGGGATGTAGGAGAACTCGTCG
>JAESGH010000048.1_pt1 | contig 139632 bp, 135 predicted proteins | sample 9269641 | NCBI WGS metagenome assembly JAESGH01 (sample SAMN14515345, study PRJNA621665) | algae metagenome | isolation source: Phormidium tanganyikae FI6-MK23 and co-occurring heterotrophs from granitic... | place: USA: Fort Irwin, California | collected 1998-05-24 | reverse complement strand
GCACGGGGGTGTCGCTGTCGAGGACGTCAGCCTGAAAGCTGTCGTCGGTGATCGCCTTGGTACCCATGATACAAACTCCTGAAATTCGGTTATCCGCAAGCTAAGGCGTCGCACCCTTCGGCTCAAGACCTCAACCGCCCAAATTCGCCTTGGTTGCCGCCAAGCCCGGCTTGTGCGCATCGAGCAGCGCATCGTCCAGCGCGATCAGCCGCGGCCCGGCCGTATAAAGCAGCGCCGCCGCCACCCGCCGCCCCGGAAAAATCGTCGCCAGCGCGCCGCGATACGCGGCCATCTGGCGCAGATAGGCGGGTTGCACCGCGGCGGCGCTGTCCGGCACATGCCGCCCGGTCTTGTAATCGATTACGGTCACCGCATCATCAGTGACCAGCAGCCGGTCGACGATCCCCGCCACCACCACGCCGTCGACCACTGCCGACAGCGGCACCTCGGCGAGCGAGCCCGGCCCGAACAGCGCGGTGTGCGCGGGGTCGTCCAGCACGGCCAGCACTTCATCGACCATCGCGTCGCGCGCCGCCGCGTCGAGATCGGCCGCTTGCACCCCCAGCCAGCGCAGTGCCGCCGCGCGCCGCAGCTCCGACGCTACCGGCGGCAGCCGCTCGAACAGCGCGTGGAGCAACAGCCCGCGGTTCACCGCCGCCGCACGCGCCGCGCCCTGCGGTACCGCCGCCACATCATCGTCGCCCAGCGCCGAGGGCGCGAGCGGGCGCGGCGGGCGCGCTTCTTCGGGCGCCGCTTGCCGCGCCCAGGTTGGAACGGCCACCGGCGCCATAACCGGGCGCATCTTGTCCTTCGCCGCGCGCGCCTTTCCCGCAACGGCATGGACTCGCTTTTGCCCCCAGCGCGGCCCGGCGTCCTGCCATTCGGCGCCCATGTCGGCCATCACGGCATCGACCGCACTGTGCCAATTGCCCTCGGGGAGTTCGTCCGCCTTCCGCGTCCCGGTGACGATCAGCAGTTCCTCCGCACGCGTCATCGCGACGTACAGCAGCCGCCAATGCTCCTCGCGTTCGGCGGCTTCCTTCGCGTCGTGCGCATCCGCAATCGCGCCGTGCCGCTCGTCCTTGCCGAGCGCGAACACCGGCAATTTGTCCCATCCCGCCATCGACAGGCCAAAGCTCACCCGCCGCGGCTTGGGATCGTCGGTCGCGTCGGCCAGGATGACGATCGGCGCCTGCAACCCCTTCGACCCGTGCACCGTCATCACCCGCACGACATTGCTGCGCGCCTCGCTCTGGCGCTTGATCTCGGCGGTGCTCGCGGCGATGTGCGACAGGAAGCCGAGCAGCGACGGCGCTTCCCGCCGCTCGAACGCCAGCGCCTGTGCGAGCAGTTCGTCGATCGGGTCGCGCGCCTCGCGCCCCAGCCGGTGATACAGCTTGCGCCTCCCGTCGAGCGGGCCGGACAGGATGCGTTCCAGAAAGCGGAACGGCGTCGTGAAATCACCCATGCCGAGCAGGGCGCGCAGCGCCGCCATCGTTTCGGGCGGCGCTTCGTCTTCGCGCGCCCGCAACTGCTCCCACAACGCGCGTTTCTGGCGGCCATGGGCGAAGGCAAACAGCTCGTCCTGACTCCAGCCGAACAGCGGTGACACCAGCAGGCTGGCGAGGTTGAGGTCGTCGAGCGGCTGCACCGCAAAGCGCATCGTGGCGAGCAGATCCTGCACCGCGAGCGACTGGGTCAGCGAAAAGCGATCGACCCCCGCGACCGGCACATGCAGCGATTGCAACCGCGCGACGATCCGCGCCGCCAGATCGCGGCGGCGGCGGACGAGGATCAATATGTCGCCCGGGGCAACGGCGCGCCCGTCCTTGCCGTGGAGCAGCCAGTCCTGCACCTCGTCGGCAATCGCGCGGGAGAGCCGCAGGCTGGCGGGGTCGCTCGCCGCGGCGGAGGTGTCACGCGCGCCGGCCCCCTCATCGCCATCGTCACTCTCGGCGGCGCTTTCGTCATCCGCATCGGCATCAAGAGCCTTGCCGACCGGCAACGGTTGCCACAGCTCGACGCGTCCCGCGCGGTCGCGATTGAATTCGGCAGGAATGTGCGGCGGCTCGTCGCTCTCCAGCCCCATCAATGCGGGCGCGCCCGCCGTGATCCATGCGTCGACGACGTCGAGCACCGCGGGGCTGGACCGATAATTGGTGTCGAGATCGACATCCTCGAACGGCCTGTCGCCTTCCGCGGCGCGCTTGGCAAAGCTTAGTCGCGCCGCTTCGAATGCCGCTGGCTCGGTGCCTTGAAAGCCAAAGATCGCCTGCTTGCGGTCGCCGACGGTAAACATCGTGCGGACCCGATCGTCCTTGGCACCAATTCCCGCAAAAAACTCGCCCGCCAGCGAGGCGACGATCGCCCATTGCCGCGCATTGGTGTCCTGCGCCTCGTCGACCAGGATGTGATCGGTGCGCTGGTCGAGCTTGAAGCGCACCCAGTCGCCAAAATCGCCCTGGGCCAGCAAATGCCCCGCGATGCTGATCAGATCGTCGAAATCGGCGAGACCGCGCTCGCGCTTCGCCAGCGCATAGGCATCGGCAAAGCGGCTGCCGAGATCCCAAGCCGCCGCCAGATCGTCGGCGACCGCAATCGCGGTGGCGGTCGCGAGCAGCGCATCGGCCACGGCGACGATGCGTTCGGCGGCGGCGAGGCAGCTGCGCATCCCCCCCTTGTCCTTGGTATAATCGGCGCGCATGTCGCCAGTGCCGGTCAGGAAACAGCCGCGCACCGCGATCAGCATCGCGGCGCGGCCATGCGCGTCAGCGCGAAACCAGTCGTCCATGATGTCGGCACGCCCGTCGCCGGTCTTGGTCCCCCAGCCGCGCCCGCTGGCGGCCACCGCAGCGATGTCGGCGTCGGCTATCGCCCCGCCCGCCAGCGCCGCCGCCTGCCAGGCCAGTGGATCGCCCTGCGGCAGCCCCAGTTGTACGCGCAGGTCTGCCGCGCGCGGCGCGAGGCGTGGCGCATTCGCGGCGGTGAAGCTGCTCGCGCAGCGCGCCAGGAATGCGATCGCCGCGTCCTGCCCCAATCGCTGCGACAGCATCGCCGCTGTGTCGTATAGCGCCTCCGCTTCCCCCCTCCCCTTCAGGGGAGGGGCCGGGGGTGGGGTCTCTCGGGATGGCACAGCGTTGGACGATGGACCCCACCCCAACCCCTCCCCTGAAGGGGAGGGGCTTTTGTTGTCCAGCAACTGCCCCAGCACCTCGCGCTGCAATGCACTTGCCTCGCTGTCCTCCAGCGCGCGGAACCCCGGCAGGATTTTCGCCTCCAGCGGAAAACTTGCCAGCAAGGTTTGGCAGAAACTATGGATCGTCTGCACCCGCACCGCGCCGCCGGGGCTGTCGATCACGGTGGCGAACAGCGATCGGGCGCGGTCAAGAATGCCGGGCTCGGCCCAATCGGCGCCGAGCGCGGCGAGGTCGAGCCGCAGGTCGCCATCGGCCATCCGCACCCACATCGCCAGCCGCTCGTGGATGCGATGCGCCATTTCGGCGGCGCCCGCCTTGGTAAAGGTGATGCACAGGATCGCCTCGGGCGACACCCCCGTCAGCATCAGCCGCAGCACACGCGCCGACAGCACCTGCGTCTTGCCCGTCCCCGCCGACGCGCCCAGCCAGACATGGTCGTGCGGCTCTGCCGCGGCGCGCTGCCCGCCGTCGAGCGTCTTAAGCAGCTTGTCGGGATCGATCATGACGCCCCCCGTCGGTCACAAACGGATCGGGGTCGCCGCGCCCGAACCATTCGTCGCGGCGCATCAGCTGGTCGAAATCGGTGTAGCGTTTGGCGCTGTCGCCGGGGGCGAACACACCTTCACCCAGAAGATAAGCGGCGGTGAGTTCTGCGAAGGCATCATAGGCGCGCGCAACGGCCTCCTCGGCTGTCTTGAGCCTCCGGCGTCCACCGTGCGTCGGCGCAATGCTGCCTTTGGTGCCCTTTGCGCGGTCCGGCTTCAGGCTCCAATACTCGAGAGAATTGATCGTCCCCGAAGCGACCCCCTCAATCTTCCCCATTTCGGCAAGCAAGCCGAGCAGGCCGAGCTGGTTGTCGAGCCCGTCGAACGCCGCGCTGCCGCTTGGCGCCGCGCCGGTCTTGTAGTCCACAACCGAGAGACTGCCGTCCTTCAATCTATCAATGCGGTCGGCTTTTCCGATCAAGCGGATTCCAGACAGCTCGTGGACGCCGGTTGCCTCGGTCGCAATCGGTTCGCGTCCCTCCAACTGCGCCGCCCAAACCCGCTCCGCCGCCCAGCGCAGCGACGGCTCGATCCGCGGCAACCAGAAGGCGCGGGCGAGCGAGTCGAGCGCCGGATCGGCGCGCAGTGCGGCGAGTTCCGCGGCGAACGCCGCCTCGGTCAGCCCCGCCGCCTGCCAGTCCTGCAGGAATTTATGCACCCGCGTCCCGAACCATTTCGCGTCGGGACCGCTGTTCAGCGGCTCGAGTTCGCTCAGCCGCAATATCTTCGCCGCGTAAAAGGCAAAGGGATCGCGCGCCAGCTGGTCGACCCCGGTGACGCTGATCCGGTCGGGCCGCGCGTTCTGCGGCGGCGCCGGACGCGGCTTGTCAGCGGGTTCGCTCCGCCCCGGCGGGACATCGAGCGTCGCCGCGAGCGCCGTCACCGGCTGCCCGTCCAGCGTCGCTTCGGGCAACTCGCCCGCCAAGGCCGCCAGCCGCAGCCAGAAGCGCGACGCAACCGCGGGATCGCCGCCGCTGCGCATCGCGCGCGTCACCACCACTTCGCGCGCGGCAAAGGCACCGGCAAAATCATGCGCCGCCATCCCCTGTTGCCGCTCGGGCGCGGCAAGGCCAAGCATCCGCCGGATGCCGGGGGCGAGCCACGGGTCGGGGCTTTGTTGCGGCGGCCAGCGCCCCTCGTCGAGCCCGCCCAGAATCATCAGGTCGGCGCGCTGCAACCGCGCCTCCAGCAAGCCCCAGATGAACAGCCGCGGATGCCCGCCATAGGGCGGCCGGATGCTCTCGCCCGACATCAGATCGGCGAGCATCGCGGGGAAATCGGCGGGGGCGACCAGCGCGGGGCCGTCGCCCTTCGCCATCGCGCAGCGGTCGAACAGATCGGACAGCGCGCGGCCCGCATGGCCCATCCACGCCCCTTCGCCGGTCAGCCAGCCGAGCGCGTCTTGCAACGCCCCGAGCAGTATCGACGGCGGCGCAGATACACCGGCAGCGAATGGCGCGAGCGCACCGCTCAGCCCTGTCGCGACGTCGGCCCACCAATCCGTGATCGCCACCGCAGCGCCATGTCCGCGCCGATCGCTGTCGGCCGCAATCTCGCTTATCCGCGCCGTCACTCCGGCCCAGCCCGGCACCAGCCCCGGGCCGCGCAGAACCAGATCGAGCCACCGCACCTGATCGAGCCAGCCCAGCCGTCCCTCACCCGCGCGGACCAGCGGATGCCCGAGCAGCGCGACCAGCCGCACGGGATCGAACGCCGCGGCACATTCGGCGAGCAGCAACAGCAGCGCCCCCGGCGGCGTCTGCCCCAGCGGCTGCCCGGCGCTGTCGTCGACCGCAATGTCCCAGCGCGCAAGCGCGGCGGCGACGCGCTCGGCGAGCAAGCGGTCGGGAGTCACCAGCGCGGCGGTGCGCCCTGGTTCTTCCAGCGTGCGCCGCATCATCAGCGCGATCCCCTGCGCCTCCTGCCCATCATCGGCGAAGGTGGCGGCGCTGACCCCGGTCAGGCTGGGCGCGACATCGTCCGCCGCCTGCCAGCGCGCGGTATAAGCGGCGGGCGCAAACAGCAGCGACAGAAAGGGCGCCCGCGCACCGGGACCGTCGAACGGCGACGCCGCGGCCCATGCGCCAACCTCTTCACGCGCAATCCCCATCCGGCCGAGCAGCAGTTTCAGATGATATTGCGGATGCGTTTCGAGCGGGCGCTCGCCGGGCTTTTCCGGGTCGGCCTTGACCGGCCCCAGCGCCTCCCATTCCTCCGCGGCCATGCCCAGATCGAGCCCCGGCAGCACCACCATCCCCTGCGGCAAATCGGCGACGGTGCGCAACAACCGCGCGATCGCGGGCGCCGCGGTGGTCACCCCCGCGGCGACGACAAAGCGTCCCGGCGGCGCGGTGCGCCATCCATCGCTGACCCGTGCGAGCAGGCGATTGCGCCGGTCGGCGCGGTCGATATGCCCCGTCGCAGCCAGCATCGCGGGCCAATGGTCGATCAGCAGCCGCAATCGCTGCCACGACGCCTGCCAATGCCCCGCAAGGTCACCGAGCGCGGCCTCGATGTCGCCGAGCCGCGCCGGAGCGACCTCCTCATAATGAAGCTGGTCGATCACCCGCCCCAGCCCTTCGGCGAGCTGGAACGCCGCGGCGCCGGTGATCGCGTCTTCGCCCGCCGGATTGTGCCGCTCGATCAGCGCCGCGAGCATCAGCCGCCGCCGCAGCGCGTCGATCGCGGGCGGGATCGGGTCGGCGTCGTCGATCGCATCGAGCGCCAACGCGACGCTTTCATCCAAATCGGCGTCGCCGATCACCGCGAGCCGCGGCATCAGCAGCCCTGCGCCGCTGGCGCGGACAAACGCCGCCTGCACCGCGCTACGCGCGCGGTTGCTGGGCAGGAGGATCAGCCCTTCGGCGAGCCCGAGCGCGCCATCGGCGAAGCGGTCGATCAGGCCTGCGGCGAGCGCGTCGGCGAACGCCCGCTGGACGGGGATGGAAAAGACGGTGGGGCGGGGCGTTTCCGTCATCACACTCTCTTCGTCATCCCGGCGAAGGCCGGGATCTCGCCGCTGCGCCAATCCGAAACGGCGAGATCCCGGCCTTCGCCGGGATGACGGCCCGCGTCAAACCTCACTCAGCGCGGCTTCGGTCGGCGCGATCCGGTCGGGGGTGCCAACGTCGAACCACTGCCCCATATGCGACAGGCCATACAGCCGCCCCGCCGCGATTGCGCGGTCCCACAATATGTTGGTCGAAAACGCCCCTGCAGGCGCGTCGCCCAACAGGCGCGGCGAGATCAGCTGGATGCCGGTGTACACGAACGGCGCAATCCGCCCGGGCTTGCGGCGCGACAGGAGCCCCGACGGGTCCATATGAAAATCGCCGCGGCCGCCATGCCCGGTCGCGCTCGCCTGCCGGATCAGCAGCAACAGCGCGTCCATCCGCGTCCCGTCCCAATGGCGCGCCAAATGCCGGATGCTGTCCTCCGGCCCGTCCGTCCAGATATTGTCGCTGTTGACGATCAGGATCGGGTCGCCGGTCAGCTGTGGCAGCGCCTTGACCATGCCGCCGCCGGTTTCGAGGAGCAGGTCGCGCTCGTCCGAAATGCCGATCGTGAAGCTGCGTTTCTGCGCCGCCAGATGCGCTTCGAGCGCATCGGCCAGATAATGGACGTTGACGACGACATGGCCGATCCCTGCCGCCTCGATGCGGTCGAGGCTGTGATCGATCAAGGCCTTGCCCGCGACGCGGACCAGCGGCTTGGGGCGGGTGGCGGTCAGCGGGCGCATCCGTTTGCCCAGCCCCGCCGCCATCACCATCGCGCTGTCGATCTTGGTTTCCATCACCACGCCGCCGCACGCTTGTCGGCGGGGATATTCTCGTCGAACCAGGCGCGCACCGGTGCCAGCGCAGGATGCGCGAGATCGCGTTCGAGGAGCCCCCACATCCGCGGCTGGAACTGGCGATAGCCGGGCTTGCCGTCGCGCTTCCACAGCCGCACGAACACCCCCAGGATGCGCGTGTTGCGCTGCGCCGCGAGCGCCCAGTAAGCGTTCTCGATGTCCTGCCCAGTTGCGCCCTGATACTTCGCCAGCATCGCCGCCTCGACCGCCGGGGTGACGTCGCGCCGCGCATCCTCCAGCACCGAAGCCAGATCATAAGCAGGATGCCCGATCAGCGCGTCCTGGAAATCGAGCAGGCCATAATGGGCAACGCCCACCTTGCCCGGCACCAGCATGATATTTTCGGCATGATAATCGCGCAGCACGGTGACGCGCGGCAGGCCGTCATGCTCGACCGGGGTCAGCACCGCTTCCCACGCGGCGCGAAAGGCGTCGCGATCGACCTGGATCTCCAGCGCCGGGCAATACCAGTCGCTGAACAGCATTACCTCTTCGAGCCACTGTTCCAGCCCCAGCACCCGCAATCCCGGCATCGGCGGGCACGTGTGCAAGTGGACGAGCAAATCCGTCGCCCCGGCGTACAGATCGACCTCGCGGTGCAGCGCCGCATCGGCCGTTTCGCGCAGCCGCACGTCGCCAAAATCCTCGATCAGCAACAGTCCCTGCACCAGATCGCGGGCAAAGATGACCGGCGCGGTCAGCCCCTGTTCGCACAGATATTCGGCGATCGCGATGAACGGCCGCGGATCTTCATGCGGCGGCGGCGCGTCCATCAGCACCGCCTGCCGCGCGCCATCGACGACGCGGAAATAGCGCCGGAACGATGCGTCGCCGGCGAGCGGCAAAATCTGGGCGCCTTCCCAGCCATGCGCAGCGAGGAAGCCAGGCGCATGGGGGGGCGGAATCATCGGAGCGGCCATCGGCTCCCCCAAGACGTCGGCACGTCTGCTGTCAAGACGCGCGCGTCGCCGCTCCCCGAAATCGTGATCGACAGCGCGCCCGGCCACCCTTGCGTCCCCAGCCGCTCGGGCCACTCGATCAGCAGCGCGCCGTCATACAGATAATCGTCGAGCCCCAGCTCGATCAGCTCGCTTTCGTCCTCGATCCGGTACAGATCGACATGCGCGATGGGCAGGTCGACTTCGGGCGGCGCATAGGGCTGGACGATGGCAAAGGTCGGGCTCGGCGCCTCGCCCGCCAGCCCGCGCGCCTTCAGCATCGCGCGCGCCAGCGTCGTCTTCCCGGCGCCAAGATCGCCCGACAGCGCGACAACATCGCCGGGCAGCAACGCCGCCCCGATCGCCGCACCGATGCGCTCGGCCTCGGCCAGCGTATAGTCGTAGCGATGGCTCATACGCGGCGGGGCAGGCTGATCCGCACCAGCGTCCCCTGTCCTGCCTCGCTCACCACCTCCATCGTCCCGCCATGCGCGGCGACGAGCTGGCGGGCGAGCGCGAGGCCGATGCCGCCCGACGCAGTGCCTGCCTGCTGCCCCTTGGTCACCGCGGCGACCGCTTCGGGCATCCCCGGACCATTGTCCGACACAATGATGTCGATGCCGTGCGCGTCGCCTGTGGCATGAAGCAGCACGCGGCCGCCGGACTTGCGGATCGGCGCGGTGTAGCGCACCGCGTTGTCGAGCAACCCCGCGACCAGCCGCGACAGGCGCGGCGCGTCGCCATCGATGCGGCCGAGATCGGGCGAGATATTGCCGACCAGTTCGACCTTTTCCGCCGCAGCAAACGCCTTGGCTTCGGCCAGCGCCCGCTCCAGCAACGCCCGCACCGCGACCGGCGCCCGCTCGACCACCAGCGACCCGGCCTCGCCCTGCGCCAGGTCGAGCACATTGTCGATCTGGCGCCCCAACACCGCGACCGAATCCATGATCGCGTTGACATAACCCTGCTGCTGCTCGCTCAGCTTGCCGGCATAGCCCGCCTGCAACATCTCGCCGAACCCGCCGATCGAGGTCAACGGCGTGCGCAGCTCGTAACTCATCCGCGACAGGAACGCGGTCTTGACCTTGTCCGCCGCCTCCAGCGCCTCGTTGCGTTCGCGCAGCGCGCCCTCCATCCGCCGGCTCGGGGTGATGTCGAGCATGATCAGCAGCGCATTGCCGTCGGGCAGCGGGATCGACGCGAAATCGAAATACCGCCCGTCGGCAAAACCGATTTCGCCGCCGCGCTGTTGCCTCTCCAGCGTCGCGGCGCGGATGACCTCCTGCACAATGCTGATCTGGTTCGGTTTCACCAGCCGGTCGGCCAGCCCGCCCATTAGCGCATCGACGCGCGGATGCGCCGCCAGCGTGGCCTCATCAATGCCCCACAGGCGGCGGAACCGCTGGTTCCACAGATGCAGCCGCCCGTCGGGCGCAAACACCGCGATCGCCTCGAACAGATTGTCGAAGGTCGCTGTGCGGACGCGGAGCAAGGTGTCGCGTGCACCCGCCAGTTGCACCTGCTCGGTCTTGTCTTCGGCGATCAGCAACAGCCCGCCGTCGGGGGTCGGCTGCGCCACAACGTGCAAGTGGGTGCCGTCGCGCAGCAGCCAATCCTCTTCGCTCGCCCCTGCCTGGGCGAACCAGTCGACATGCGCCTGCCGCCATTCGGGATAGTCGCGCACCTCGGGGGTCCGCCCGCCCTCGCGCCAGGCATCGAGCAGCCGCGCAAACGCCCGCGCCTCGCTGACATCCTCGGCATCGAGCGCAAACAGGCGGCGGAACGGCAGGTTGGCAAAGGCCAGCCCCTGATCGGGACCGAATTGCGCCACCGCCGCCGACAATCGGTCGAGCAATTCGCGCTGCGTATCGACGAAGCGGCGGTGCGCGCCGCGTTCGCTCTCCAGCTCCTGAATATCGATCGCATATCCCGCGATGCCGATCACCCGCCCGCCCGTCGGCGCCAACGGCACATCGACGACGCGCATGATCCGCCGCTCGCCCTCGATCGTCACCGGGATCGTGCGGATCTGCGCCGCGCCCGCGATGCGCGCCTCGTCGGCGGCTTCGGCGGCGCTGACCCCGGCGACGGTTTCGCACAGCTCGACACCGCCATCGATCACCGCGACCGCGCTCTTCGCCTCGACTGCGCGGACATAGGCGCCGTTGACGAGCGCCAGATTGAGGTCGGTGTCGCGGAACCACATCGGGAAGGGGGCGGCTTCGATCAGCCCCGACAGCGCCTCGAACGCCGCCATCGCCTCGTCACGTTCGCTGCGCGCCTGCGCCAGCGCGTGCTGACCGTCGGTCGCATCGCTCAGCCAGAGCAACACGCTGCCCGGTCCGCCCACCGCTGGCGGTGCCGGCGCGCCGTGCAGGATGATCGTGCGCTCGCTCCCCTGCGGCTTCAGGCTGAGCGTAAAAGGTTTGGCGCCGCGCTGCGCGCCCAGGATCGCTTGGCGCAGCGCGTCATGGCCGTCGGGGTCAAGCCCGCTGCCCAGCCCGCGCAGCTCGTCGAAATTGCGCGGTCCCTGCTCCAGCCCTAGCCAGCGCCCCAGTTTCTCGCTTGCCTCGATCCGCCAGTCGGCGCGCACGATCACCGGCAGTTGCGGCGATGCCTCGACCAGACTGCCGAGCCGCTCAGCCTGCCCGGCGACAAAAGCCGCGCGCCGCTGCATCGCAATCCCGCGGCCGACGGCCCACAATCCCGCGAGCAGCCAAAGCGCGATGAACAGGCCCAGCGCAAAAAGCGCGCCCGACGACAATGTCATCGACGGCGCGCCGCGGCGCGAGGATAATGAAGGAAGGGGCTTTGGGCCATCAACCCGCCCTATCGACTGTCCGACCCTTGATCAATGATTGGGGACCGCGCCAACAAGTTCGAAGACTCGTTTTCAGGCGGGGCGATTGTTTTGACAGACGTACAACGGGACACTTTGCGTTATACGTAAAAAACAGGGAGACGCCGGGCATGTCCGCTCTTGCGGCCAGCCCGGCGCCCAGCTCACGCATCAAAGATTGGTGCGGAAACCAAAGTACAGAAAACGACCAACCGCGCTGACGGGATAGAAAGTCGATCCGACGTCCGGTTGCTGGTCGAACAAGTTATTCACCCCCGCGTAGAAGGTGAAATTATCATCGACGTCCATCGACGCCTGAACGTCATGTGTGAAACGTGCCTTAAACTTGAGAAACTCCGGCGCAACGATGTCAGGATCGGCCGCGATCGTCTGCTTGCTATAGCGGAGCGTCTTGCTGAAATAATTGACACGATAGTTAAGTCCGAATTTATCCAGCTGCCAGTTGACATTACCGTTCACTTGCCATTTCGGCGCGTCTACGGTGCCGCGACTGTCGATAGTATCGCCGCCGGGCGTCGCAATAAAGGTCAGGCGATCAAGGTAATTGCCGACGACGCTAAGTTGGAAGGTGCCGATGTTCGCCCTTGGCGTGAACCGATAGCGCGCCGAGAAATCAACGCCGCGCGTTGTAAATTCCGCCACATTTTGCGGCAGCAGCCGGAAACCCGATACGACGCCGGGAGCGGCGGTGTTCGTGCCCGGGTTGCGGTCAATCGCCTCACAAAAAACATTGTCGAGATCCGGCGCATCGACACAAAGTTCCGCGACCGTGGTCAACGAAGGTGTCGATACGGCGTCTTCGATTTTCACATCATAATAATCGGCTGACAGGGTCAGTCCTGGAATGAACCGGGGCTGCAAAATAACGCCAGCCGTGATGGTCTTTGCAGTTTCTTCCGTCAGATTGCGGTTGCCGCCGGAAAGGCCGGGCAGGCTTGCGCTGGTGTCGCCCGTAAAATCGGCGACCTGCTGGGCTGACAAGCCAAGCTGCTGGAAGAGCGCCTGACAGTTCGCGGCACGTGTGCTGGAGCCGTCACCGATATTATCGGGTGCGCAAGGATCGGTAATGAACAGGAAGGTCTGGTTCGCCGGTCCGAACAATTCGCCGATATTGGGAGCGCGCACTGCCTGCGCATAGGTGCCGCGGAAACGAATGTCGGGAATCGGCGCATATATGCCGCCCACCTGGAAAGTGGTGGCCGTCCCGATCGTTGAATAATCGGCGATACGGATCGCGCCATTGGCGGTCAGCTCGTGGAAACCGGGGCGATCACTGATAATAGGCACCCGCAACTCGCCAAAGATTTCTTTAACGTCAAAGGACCCCTTTTCGGGGAAAAGGGCGTTGCCGAAGGTCAAGCCCGTCGTGTTCACGGGATCAGGATTGGATTCGCTTTTTTCCTTGCGATATTCGGCGCCGACCGCGAACCCGATCTCATCGCCCCAGAGCTTCAACTTGTCACCGAACGTGCCCGAAATCGAACCGGAGACTACATGCTGCTGGATGCGCGAGCGATCGACGGCGTTGGTCAGCAGGAAATCAATCGCACCGGGCTGCTGCGTCTCACTGAAAACATTGAAGGGGATACAGCCGCTGTTTGGCCCCGGTGTGAACGACAGTGGCTGATCGCCGAATGCAAACGGACTGTTCACGAAGTTGTAGAAGGGCTGATCGCTCAGGCCAGCGGGCGCGATATTCGACCGACAAACGATGTTGCCATTGGGCGTGCCGTTCAGAAACGCGCCCTCGTCGACGGCATCAATCGCTGCAAAAAAGCGGTCGTTGAAGCGCGTCCGCGTTTGCAAGATCGTCGAATCCGAGCGCCCATAAACATAGGATAGCTCAAAATTCAAATTCTCGGAGATATCGCCCACGAGCCCGAGAACGCCCCGATAGGTTTCGCGCTTATTGGACTCGCCACGCCGCCCGATGTCGAGGTTGTCCCGATTGACGAGAACCCCGAAGTCCCCGGCAGCTGCCTGAGCGGCATCGCGGATATTCGCCGGCATGAAGGCATTGTCGGTCGGGATCAACAGCGTAAAGTCGAATGTCGGCTGCCCCTCCGACGATGAGTCAACGCGTGCATATTTGCCTTGAGCAAAGAACCGCAAATTGTCGCTCAGTTCATAGTTGAATATGGCATTGGCCACATAACGTTCGATCAGTGGCAGTATCTCACCGCCATAGGTCGAAACGGGCGTACCGCTGCCCCCAACCTGGAAAATTCCGCCTGCATAGGTTCCGGGATCGAACACCGATCCGTCGCCAACGAAATCGGGCGTGAAATCGAGATCAACGTCCACCGCGCCCGCTGGATTGGAATCGAAATAGCGAACATTGCGGTAGGGAATAAGGTCGGGAACGTTCGGGTCGTCGCCGACATCGTCGAGATTATCGCTGAAGGTCACGAAATTTTCCGGCAACAAACGACGACGCTGCTCGCGCAGGAAACGATCGTCGCGGCCATATTCCAGCGACAGCGCAAAATTGCCGCGATCGTCAGCGAAATTCTTGCCGCCGGTAATCGTCGCGAAATAGGCGGTGCCGTCACCCTGTTCTGAAACGCCCGCCTGCGCCCGCGCAGTAAGGCCGTCGAAATTGCGCTTCATGACGAAGTTGACGGCGCCGCTGACCGCATCGGCGCCATAGATCGCCGACGCGCCGCCGGTCACGATGTCGACCCGCTCGATCAGGTCGATGGGAATCGTATTGGTGTCGATCGACGACGAACCCGGAACTGCCGCAACATGCCGCCGACCATCGATCAGAACCAGTGTGCGCTGCGTTCCGAGATTGCGGAGATTCAGCAAGTTGAGGCCGACGCCGCCGATACCGGCATTCGACCCCGAAGCATCGTTGGAATCATTGGACCCACTCAGCGCAGGAAGCTCGGTAAGGAACTGCGTCAGGTTGGTGATGCCGGAGCCCTGGATAGCGTCCGCATCCACCGACACTACCGGATTGGCAAAATCATATTGCTGGGTGCGAATACGCGTTCCCGAAACGACGATCTCTTGCGCCGCCGGTTGCTCGCTCTCTGATGCCACCGTTTCCGATGCGGTATCCTGTGCATGGGCAACACTGATCGACGCCGTGAGCGCAATCGTCGAAACGCAAAAGCCGAAAGCGGCTTTGGAAATTTTGTTCATCTATCGTCCCCGGTTCTATTGTGAAGGCAAAGCCTCCCCGCATAGCCACACGATAGAGTCGAACATTTCAAATTCTATTAAAAACGACCGCTTAGCGGATTTGTCATCAAACTGTTGCTTTCTGGCCACATTGGCGCGGAAAAAGCGTTGGCCGCGGAAAGCAAAACGGCCCGCTCCCCTGTGAGGAGCGGGCCGCAGCTGGCATCACCGTCGGGCGACGCAATCAATACCGATAATGGTCCGGCTTGAACGGCCCTTCGACCGGCACGCCGATATAATCGGCCTGCTTCTGGCTCAGCTTGCTGAGCTTCACGCCCAGCTTGTCGAGGTGCAGCGCCGCGACCTTTTCGTCGAGATGCTTGGGCAGGACGTAAACGTCGTTCTTATACTGCTCGCTGCGCGTCCACAGCTCGATCTGCGCCAGCGTCTGGTTGGTGAAGCTTGCCGACATCACGAACGACGGGTGGCCGGTGGCATTGCCGAGGTTCACCAGGCGGCCCTTCGACAGGATGATGATCTGCTTGCCGTCCGGGAATTCGACCAGATCGACCTGCGGCTTCACTTCGGTCCATTTATAGTTGGCGAGTGCCGCGATCTGGATCTCGCTGTCGAAGTGGCCGATGTTGCAGACGATCGCCATATTCTTCATCGCCGCCATATGTTCGGCGGTGATCACGTCGGCGTTGCCGGTCGCGGTGACGAAGATGTCCGAACGCTTGACGGCTTCGTCCATCGTGACGACTTCGAAGCCCTCCATCGCCGCCTGCAACGCACAGATCGGGTCGATTTCGGTGACGAGGACGCGCGCGCCGCCGTTGCGGAGCGACTGCGCCGAACCCTTGCCGACGTCGCCAAAGCCGGCGACCGTGGCGACCTTGCCTGCCAGCATCACGTCGGTGCCGCGGCGGATCGCGTCGACCAGCGACTCTTTACAGCCATAGAGATTGTCGAACTTCGACTTGGTGACGCTGTCGTTGACGTTGATCGCGGGGAAGGGCAGCTCGCCCTTCTTGGCGATGTGGTACAGGCGGTGGACACCGGTCGTCGTTTCTTCCGACACGCCCTTGATCGCCTTGACCGTCTTGGTCAGGTAACCGGGGTTCGCGGCGACAAACGCCTTCAGCGCGCGCTGCATTTCGATCTCTTCTTCATTCTCGGGCGCGGGCATGTCCTGACCGGCTTCGAGCTTCGCGCCCCACAATGCGAACATTGTGGCGTCGCCGCCGTCGTCGAGGATCAGGTTGCAGGTCGTCCCGTCTTCGATGCCCCAGTCGAAGATGCGGCCGACATAGTCCCAATAATCGGCCAGGCTTTCACCCTTCACCGCGAACACCGGGACGCCCGTCGCGGCGATCGCGGCCGCGGCATGATCCTGGGTCGAGAAGATGTTGCACGTGGCCCAGCGAACCTGCGCGCCCAGCGCGGTCAGCGTTTCGATCAGCACCGCGGTCTGGATCGTCATGTGCAGCGAACCGACAATCTTTGCACCCTTCAGCGGCTGCGACGCACCAAACTCTTCGCGCAACGCCATCAGGCCCGGCATTTCGGTTTCGGCGATGTTGATTTCCTTGCGACCAAAATCTGCAAGGTTGATGTCGGCAACGACATAATCACGGGTGTCGGCGGCGAGAGTGGCCACGATGGAGTCTCCTGTAGGCGAGTTCGGCCGCAGGCGAGCGGCCCCGAAATATGAGGTAATTATGTTGCGCGCCCTAGCTCAAAGCGCGCCGCCGATCAAATATAAACTTTTCTTTATATCGTAATCGACGCTCGCTCTGCCGAGCGCGGCGGACGCGCGAATCGCGGGCGCAAAATGCACCGGGGCGAAAATTTATTTTCAGCGGGCGCAATTGTGACAGTCGATGCCACGAAATTGTGACATCGAGTCGGCCAAGCCAAGATTTTGAAAATCCTGACTTATAATGCGCCGTGCGATTAGCATAATTTGCTATTGTGACACGAGTGTTACAAAGCGCCGGAAACATTGACTTTTCCGCTGATGGGGCAGAAAATCGGCTAGAGTTTTCGGGGAGATAGAGAAATGAAAAAAAGTTTGCTGCCGCTGATCGCTTTGGCCTTTGCGACCCCGGCTGCCGCGCAATCGATCATCGTCGTGACCGGACCGCAAGCCGATTCGACGGCCCTGCCCGTCGCTTATGCCGAGCTGCGTGCTGGTGAAAATCACGCCGCTGTCGCCAAGCTGACCGGCGAAACCAATCTCGACGCCCGCGACCCCTCGCGGCTGATCAACCTCGGAACCGCTTACGCTCGTCTGGGTCGCACCAGTGACGCCGCCGCCGCCTATGACGCGGCCCTCGCCAGCCCGATCCGTTACGACCTCGAACTCGCCAACGGCCAATATGTCGATTCGCGCTGGGCCGCCCGCACCGCGCGCGCCAATCTCGCCGCCGGTCGTCCGCTGCTCGCGCTCGCGCGCTAAGCCTCACCGCCTTCGGTTGTCAGCAAGCGGGCGTCCACGCCCGCTTCGGCAAACGCCGCCTGCCAGCGCTTGGCGGGCGGCGTGTCGAACAGCAGGGCGTCGCTGCCCGGGGTGACGTGCCAGCCGTGGCGCACCATCTCGCCCTCCAGTTGCCCCGCCGACCATCCGGCATAGCCGAGCGCCATCAGCCAGCGCGACGGCCCGCGCCCTTCGCCGATTGCGCGCAGGATGTCGTGCGAACTCGACACCATCCAGCGATCGCTGACCTGCACGGCCTCCTGCCCACCCCAGTCCATGCTATGCAGCACAAACCCGCGCGACGGCTCCACCGGCCCACCGACAAACACCGGCTGTTCGAGCGGATCGTCATGTGCGATTTCGAGCTGGTCGAGCACCGCGCCGACGGTCATCCCGGCCATCGGGTCGGAAATCCCGATCCCCATCGCGCCCTCGTCGTCATGGCTGATCATCGCAATCACCGAATGCTCGAAGCGGGGATCGCCAATCCCGGGCAGCGCGAGCAGCAGCTGGCCGGTGAACCAAATGGGGTCAGTCTCCATCGCGCCATCATGCAGTGCATGGGCGGGGTGGTCCAGCATCTTTGGTGGGCGGAGGATGGCTTTGGAAAGGAAACCCGCCACCCTGCTCCCCGGCGAAAGCCGGGGCACAGGGCGTTAGAAGGCAAACGTCGCGTGATGACGCTCTGGACCCCGGCTTTCGCTGGCAAACTGCAAAACAGACCGTCAGCCATCATTCCCGCCAAAATCCCGCCCCCACCCCTTCACCAACCTTGACTCCCGCCCCGCCCGACCCAATGTCTCGCCGACCAGAAATCCCCTCAACGAAAAGGATGCCGACCATGACGATCCAGCCCGGCGACAAGCTGCCCGACGCCACCTTTGTAAAGGTCACCGAAAACGGCCCCGAGCAGGTCAGCACCGCCGAATATTTCAAGGGCCGCAAGGTCGCGTTGTTCTCGGTCCCCGGCGCCTTCACCCCGACTTGCTCGGCCAAGCACCTCCCGGGATTTGTTGAAAAGGCCGACGAGCTGAAAGCCAAGGGCGTCGATGAAATCGTCTGCACCGCGGTCAACGATGCGTTCGTGATGGGCGCGTGGGGCAAGAGCGCCAGCGCCGGCGATGCCGTCACCATGCTGTCCGACGGCAATGGCGATTTCGCCGAAGCGGTCGGGCTCACCATGGACGGCAAGGCGTTCGGCATGGGCAAGCGCGGCCAGCGTTTCTCGATGATCGTCAACGACGGTGTCGTTGAACAGCTCAACGTCGAAGCGCCGGGCGAATTCAAGGTATCGAGCGCCGACCATATGCTCGAACAGCTCTGAAAATCGGGAGGGGCGGCGCGATAAGGTGCTGCCCCTTCGCACTGCGTCATTCCGGACTTGATCCGGGATCCACTGCGGCGCTGAAGTCATGGATCCCGGATCAAGTCCGGGATGACAAGTAGTTGGTGCTGCGGCGGTGTGCCCCCCCTTCCCTTTTGTCACAATTTCGTGCAACAGCGTCGCGATGACATCCAACTCATCGCACGAAACCGCCGACCCCACTGCCCTCGTCGAAGAGGTCATCGCCGAACTGCAAGACAGGTTCCGCGCATCGGTCGCCAACCTCAAATCTGCCATCGCCGCCTATGTCCGTGATCGCACGCTGCCGCCCTCCGACGCCGCGGCCACCGGACTGTTCGACTATCCGGCAATCCGCCTGACGACCACCGGCGAGCAGCGCGAAGGGCAAAAGGGGCATAATCTCGCCTTCGGCCAGTTCGAGCGCGCGGGCGTATTTGTCACCACCGTGACGCGCCCCGACCTGTTCGCCGATTATCTGCGCGACCAGCTCGGCCTGCTCGCGCGCCATTATGACATCACGCTCGAAGTCACGCGCACCGGGCAGCAGATCCCTTTCCCCTATGTGCTCGACGCCAGCGACGGGTCGGACATGGGCGGGGTCACCCCGCTCGAACTCGCGCGCCACTTCCCGACCACCGAGCTCGCCGACATCGGCGACGAACTCGCCGACGGCCTGTTCGGCGCCGACCCCGCGAAGTCGCAGCCGCTCGCGCTGTTCGACGCGCTGCGCACCGATTTCAGCCTCGCGCGCCTGCGCCACTATACCGGCACCGCGCCCGAGCATTTTCAGCGCTACATCTTGTTCACCAACTACCACCGCTATGTCGACGAATTCGTCGCCTGGGCAGGATCGCAGGTCGGACAGGGCCGCTACACCGCGCTCGCCGGCGCGGCGGGACTTTATGTCGACCAGCCCGGCGTCAACGCCAGCGCGCTCGTCGCCGACAGCGCGTGGCGGCGCCACCAGATGCCCGCCTATCACCTGATCGCCCCCGACGGCGGCGGCATCACGCTCGTCAACATCGGCGTCGGTCCCTCGAACGCGAAAACGATCTGCGACCATCTCGCGGTGCTGCGGCCCGAGGCGTGGCTGATGATCGGCCATTGCGGCGGGCTGCGCCCCAGCCAGCGCATCGGCGACTATGTCCTCGCCCACGCATATCTGCGCGACGATCATATCCTCGACAGCGTCCTGCCCCCCGAAATCCCGATCCCGCCGATCGCCGAAGTGCAGGTCGCGCTCGCCACCGCGGCCGAGAGTGTTTCGGGCGCCACCGGCGCCGACCTCAAAAAGCGGATGCGGACGGGCACCGTCGTCACCACCGACGACCGCAATTGGGAGCTGCGCTATACCGACAGCGCGCTGCGCTTTTCGCAGTCGCGCGCTATCGGCATCGACATGGAATCGGCGACGATCGCCGCGCAGGGGTATCGCTTCCGCGTCCCCTATGGCACGTTGCTTTGCGTCAGCGACAAGCCGCTCCATGGCGAACTCAAGCTGCCCGGGCAGGCGAACCGCTTTTACGAAGAAGCCATCGCCGCCCACCTCCAGATCGGCATCCGCGCGTGCGAGACGATGCGCGACGAGGGCGCCAAGCTGCACAGCCGAAAGCTGCGGGCGTTCAACGAGCCGCCGTTCCGGTAAGGCGGCGGCAAGACACCGGATCGGTGGTCAACGATCCTCCCCGGCACGGGGAGGATGGGCTAGCGACCGCCAGCGCCCTACTTCACCGGGCGGCAATCTTTCAGCCAGACCGACGACCGCCCGTAATCCAGCTGGTCAAACGTGCCAGTCAGTTCGACATGCTTGTCCGGCTTCAGCTGCAACGCATAAACGCCCTGCCCCTTCGCGAGCACGCAATTGACCGAAAAGCCCGCCGATGCCCGGCCGGGAACCAGATCGGTCAACACATTTGAAAGCAGCTTCCATTCGACGCGGTACGTATCGCGCACCGGCCCGACATAGGATACCGGCCCATAAAGGGTGAATTGCCGCCCTTCATATCGTTTTTGCACAGCGGCGTTGTTCTTGTCGGCCTGTCCGGTGATGTCCTGCGAAAAACGCAGCACGCTCATGCGGATGGGCGCGCCGGGGGCGCTGGTCGCGCCCAGCCCCTTGGCCGCGAGCGCCTCGCCCGCCTTGCCACCTTTCAGCTGGGTCAGGATGCCGCACATTTCGGCTTTGGCTGCTGCATCGGGGATACCCATCCCGGCGCGCAGCTTCGCCTCCATGCGCACCGTCCCCGTGCCGTCGGCGGCAATCTCGATCGGAAAGGGCCGCGACTTGCCGGTCGCGGGCGGCTCGATCAGCATCGCGCCGCTGTCCGGCTCGGCAGCCAGGATCGCATAGCCTTTCGCGGCGACGATCCCGTTTATCTGTCCGACCGCGCTTGCCATGCTCATGTTCGGCACTGTCGTCGTCGCGACAAAACGCAACCCCGTCACGGGACTGCCGCTTTTGACAAAACTATCTTCGCACGTCGCGGCTTGCGCCGTCCCGGTGCCCAGAAACAGGCCGGCGACGGCCAGGAATACGCGCTTCACACGGTTGCCTTTCGTTGCATCGCAACGCGTTTCATCGCCGCCCCGATCGCCGAATGCCACCGCGAAGATGTACCGGGTATCTCTCCGCAGACGCGCCCGTTCAGCGATACATGTCGGCGCGCAAATGGATGCCGTGCTCGATCCACACTTTCAGCGCACACAGCATCTGCGACCAGCCCTGACAATTGCCATAGCTCGCGCCCAGAGCGCCCTGATTTTCGCGCCAGCCCTCCTCGGCAATCTCGACCAGCGTCCGGCCGTCGTCGAGTCCGGTGAAGCTCATCGTTACCCGGGTGCGGTAATCCGCGTCCGTCAGTTCGCCGTCCGCGACATTCGGCGCCTCGCCCTCGCTGGCTTGCCATTCCAGCACGATTTTTTCGTTCGCGACGACCTCGATCACATAAACCGGGAAGGCGCCGGGAAAATCATGGAAGTCCCATGTTACGGTCGCTCCGGTTTCCAGCCGACCCTGCGCACCGCCGGTGGTGAAATATTCAGACAGCTGCGCGGGGTTGGCGACAGCCTCGAAAACCTGATGCACCGGCTTCGCGATCCGCGCCGCAACTCGAAATTTCAGTTCCATTATCACTCTCCGCTTGAGTCGTATTCTTTTATGTTATAAATTAATAACATGTCAATTCACGACCAATATGACGCGGTGTTCAAGGCGCTGGCTTCGTCGGTTCGGCGGCAGATTCTCGACGATCTCAAGGACCAACCGCTCACGACCGGGGCATTGTGCGCACACTTCCCCGAACTCGACCGCTGCACCGTGATGCAGCATCTGAAGGTGCTGGAAGAGGCCGGACTGGTGATTGCCGAACGCCGCGGGCGGGAGCGCTGGAACCATCTCAACGCCATGCCCATCCAGGACATCCACGACCGCTGGATCGGCCCCCACGCGGCGTCGGCAAGCGCCCGGCTCGCGCGATTCAAACAGACAATCGAAGCGCAATGAAAGCGGCCGGGAAGCACGCTTCCCGGCCAGAAAAATTTACCACTAGGAGGTGATTACCACCCCTGCGGTTTGCCCTTGTTCTGTTCGTCGAGCCAGGTCTTCAGCGGCGCGAAATAATCCGCCATCGCGTTGCCCGACATTTCGCGGGTGCCGGTAAAGGCTTCGAGTGCGTCGGGCCAGGGCTTCGACGCCCCCATTTCGAGCATCGCGTTCAGCTTCGCGCCAACCTCCTTGTTGCCGTAAAAGGAGCAGCGGTGCAGCGGCCCGGTCCAGCCCGCCTGCTTGCACGCGGCTTCGTAGAACTGGAACTGCAGGATGCGCGCGAGGAAATAGCGGGTGTAGGGGGTGTTGCCCGGAATGTGGAATTTCGCGCCCGCATCAAAGGCGTTCGCCGGTCGCTCGCCCGGCGGGACAATGCCCTGATACTGGGTGCGTAGCTGGGTCCAGGCAGTGTTGTACGCGGCGGGCTTGATCGTGCCGTCGAACACGCCCCAGCGCCAGCGGTCGACCAGCAGGCCGAACGGCAGGAAGGCGACCTTGTCCATCGCCTGTCGCAAGAGCAGCCCGATGTCCTTGTCGGCGCTCGGCACCTTGGCTTTGTCGAGCAAGCCGATGTCGACCAGATATTGCGGCGTGATCGACAGCGCAACGAAGTCGCCGATCGCCTCGTGAAAGCCATCGTTGGCGCCGTTCAGATAGAGGAACGGCTGATCCTTATAGGCGCGCTGGTAATAATTGTGGCCGAGCTCGTGGTGGATCGTGGTGAAGTCGTCGGCATTCACTTTGATGCACATCTTGATGCGGATGTCGTCCTTGTTGTCGATGTCCCACGCCGACGCGTGGCAGACGACTTCGCGGTCGGCGGGCTTGGTGAACATGCTCCGCTTCCAGAAGGTTTCAGGGAGCGGCGCCATGCCGAGGGACGAGTAGAAATTCTCGCCGATCTTGACCATGTCGAGCGGCGACTTGCCCTGCGCGGTCAGCAGTTCGCCGACGTCATAGCCGAGATCGCCCGACCCCACGGGCGCAACGAGCGGGTAGATATTGCCCCATTCCTGCGCCCACATATTGCCGAGCAGGTCGGCGCGGATCGGGCCGGTCTTGGGCTGCACCGCGTCGCCATATTTCTCGTTCAGTTTCCAGCGCGTATAGGTGTGGAGCGCCATATAGAGCGGCTTCACTTCCTGCCACAAGCGCTCGGTCGTCTTGGCGAAATCTTCGGGCGACATATCATAGCCCGATCGCCACATGGCGCCGGTATTGGCAAAACCCAGCTCCTTGGCGCCTTCGTTGGCGATTGCGACCATGCGGGCATAGTCGTCCTTCATCGGCGCGCCTACATTGTCGTGCCAGCTGGTCCACATTTCGGCGAGTTCGGCGGGCGTGCGCTCGATATTGCCCATCTGCTCTTCGATGTCGGAGCCTGAGATTTCCTTGCCGTTCAACGTGCCGCGACCCTTGCCATATTGCGACTGCAGATTGGTCGCGATCTGGTTGAGCTCGGTCGCGGCACCGGGCCTGGTCGGGGCGGGCAGGACGAGACCTGTGCGCAAAATGTCGAGCTTGCGCTTGGTGTCAGCGCTCAGTCCCGGTACATCCTTATATTTCGCAGCTTCGAGCGCGTATTTGACGGACTTTTCGGTGCCGACGGCGTTAATCCGCGCCGCCATCGCGTCGGTATCCTCGGTCAGATAGGTGCTGTTGACCCAGTTCACCTGGCTCGCCTCGACCGTGTAGCCAAACAGATCCTTTTCGGCGGCGGCGATAAAGGCATCGGCGTCAGCGGCGGTGGGCTTCGCGGTCTTGGCGGTCGCGGCGGGCTTCTGCTGTGCGGCAACGACGGGGCCGGCAAGCGCGAGCGAGAGGGCCAGCGACAGGGTCGAAATCATAGCTTTCATGGGGTGCGATCCTCTGGACGATTTTGAAGGCGCTCTTTGGCGCAATGTCGATAGCTTGGCGCGCGCCGAAGGCAGGGTCAAGCGGTCAGGAAGGCCGCGATCGCTTCGCCGAGCTCGGGCTGGGTTACGCTCGACATATGGGTACCGGGAATCGTTACGAGCTGCGCATCGGCGAGCGCGGCGACCAGTTCGGGGGCTGATCCATTGTCCTGATCCTGCTCGCCGCATACGACGAGTATGGGCATCGTCAGCGCCGCCAGCGCCTCGGGCGGAGTGTCGGTGAAACTGTCGAGCAAATGCCCCGCGGCAATCCGATCGACCTTCATCGTCTTCATGAACTGGATCGACAACCAGGTGTCGTCGCCGCGCTTGGCGCTTTCATATTCGGCGATCGCCCGCCGGAAGAACGCGCCGCGCCGCTGCCAGCCGGCGAGACCCGCCAGCCCCATGCCGCCCAGAATCAGCCGGCGCGGTTTCATGCCCGCCACCACCGCGCGCACGCTGGTCCGCGCGCCGAGCGAAAAGCCGCCGAGATCGAAGTCGGTCAGCGCCAGATGCGCGACCATATCCTCCAGGTCGCGCACCAGCACGTCGGGCGGATAATGCTCCTCGTCGTGCGGCGCGTCGCTCGACCCGTGAACGCGCAGGTCGGGCATGATGACGCGGTAGCCCTCGGCGGCGATCCGCGCCGCGGTGCCGAATTTGATCCAGTTCACCTCGCCGCTGGAAAACAGGCCGTGGAGCAGGATCAGCGGCCTGCCCTCACCCGTTTCACGCCACGCCAATCGCACGCCATCGCGCGCCTCGAAAAATTGGGGTTCGATCGTCATGCCCCGGCTATGCCTCTGCGGCTGCCGGTTGGGCAAGCAGGTTCAGCGCGGGCGCAGCCCCTTTTGCTCCATCCGCCACTTCGCCATCTCGATCCGGTCCTGCCCGAAGAATGGCTCGCCCTCGAACACCAATGTCGGCACGCCCCAGTGGCCGGCGATTTCCAGCGCGACCTGATTGGCGGCGATTTCATTGTCGAGCGCCTCGGCGTCTTTCTCGGCTTCGGCATCCAGTTCGACCAGATCGAGCCCGGCGCGCCGTGCCGCGCCCGCCAGATGGTCGCCCAAATGCCAATCGACCGCGCCGCCCCAGATCAGCTGTGCCGCTTCATGTGCAAAAGCCAAGCTCTTGCCGCGGCGCGATGCGGCCTGCCCGAGCCGGGTCAGGCGATAGATATAGGGCTGATCGGCGGCGATGGTGCGCGTCGTCATATCCTGGACGATCGGATCGGGGCGCGGCGGGCCGAAGGGGATGCCATGGAATTGCGCGACGCGAATCATGTCGCGCATCGTGTAGCTGAGCCAATTGGGATGGTTGCGCTCGAAAAAATCGGGCTGGCGGATCGCGAGCGGATAGACGGGGCGGAGGTTGATCGACAGGTCGTGGCTCGCCGCGAGCGCGCGGTAGCGGGCGATCGCGAGGTAGCTGTAGGGCGAGCGGAACGACCAGAAGAGGTCTGCGGTCAAGGTCATGACGCAATCCTGCGGAAATGGCGCGGCTTTGCAAGCATTGTCGGTGAAACTTACACCAAGGCGGATGGATTTGCGGAAGTTTACGAAAGTGCCGCGTAGCGTCGGGCGCTTGCAGTTAGTAGCTATTGCTATTATATCGCTTGCCATGAGTGAAACGATCGGATTCCTGCTCAACGACAGCGCGCGGTTGTTCCGCCGTGCATTCAACGCCCGCACCCGCGACACGGGGATCACGGCGCTGCAATGGCGGCTGCTCATCTATCTCCGGCGCCATGAGGGTATCCGGCAGGGGCCGCTCGCCGAGCTGATCGAGGTCGAGCCGATCACGCTGTCGCGGATGATCGACCGGCTGGAGGAGGCGGGACTGGTCGAACGCCGTGCCGACCCGAGCGACCGCCGCGCCTGGCTGTTGTATCTGGCGCCGGGGGCCGACGAGTTGCTGACTGCGATGCGCGCCACCACCGACGCGCTGACCGCCGAAGCGACCGAGGGGCTGACCGCCGCCGAGCGCGACCAACTGGCGGCGCTGGTCGAGCGGGTGCGCGCCAATCTGTCGCGTCGCATCTGCCAGAAAGAAAAAGAAGAGGCCGCCTGATGGACCAGCTCTCCCCCACCCGCCCCGCGGCCGACGACGCAAAAGCCGCGCCCAAGGCCGATCCGCTGCCGCCCGCCAGCGCGGCGACCGCGACCGAGCAAAAGGAGGCGCCGAAGTGGCGCACCCGCCTGTTGATGTTCGGCCTGCCCGCCATCCTGATCGCGGCGGGCGGCTATTATTGGCTGACCAGCGGCGGATCGGTGTCGACCGACAATGCCTATGTCCAGATGGACAAGGTGTCGGTCGCCGCCGAAGTGGGCGGCCGGATCACCGAAGTTGCCGTGCGCGACGGCCAGCAGGTCGCGGCGGGGCAATTGCTGTTCCGCATCGACGGCGAACCCTATGCGCTGAACGTCGCGCAGGCGACGGCGGCGATCGACGCGGCGCAAGTGGAGGTCGGCAATCTGTCGGCGAGCGCCAACACATCGAGCGTCGATATTGCTGCGGCGCGCGAGGATGTCGCCTTTGCACAGGTCAATTTCGAACGGCAGGCGGCACTGATGGAAAAGGGTTTCACTACCAAAGCCGCCTATGACGCGTCGCGCCACGCGGTCGCGCAGGCGCGCGAGCGGGTGCGGCAGGCCGAAGCGGCGGCGGTCGAGGCGCGCACCAAGCTGGCCGCGGGTCCGGCGAGCGGCGTCAATCCGCAGGTCGAAGCGGCGCGCGTTCAGCGCTCACAAGCGCAGGTCAATCTGGCGCGCACCACCGTCCGCGCGCCAAGCGCCGGGCGCGTCGCGCAATCGGACCGGCTGCAGATCGGCCAGATGATGGTCGCGGGGCTGCCTGCGGTGACTTTGGTCGACACCGCGCATCCGTGGGTCGAGGCGAATTTCAAGGAAACCGACCTCGCCAATATGCGCGTCGGCCAGCGCGCCGAGGTGACGTTCGACGCCTATCCGGGGCTGAAGGTGCGCGGCCATGTGCTGACCATCGGCGCCGGGACGGGCAGCGAATTTTCGGTGCTGCCGGCACAGAATGCGACGGGCAATTGGGTCAAGGTGACGCAGCGGGTGCCGGTGCGGATCGCGTTCGACGAGAAGCCAGCGCGCGAGATGATCGCGGGGCTGTCGGCGGAGGTGCGGGTGTTTACGAGCGGCGGTGCGGTGGCGGGGGAGTAGGGGGTGGGCGCCACGACCAGACGGCTACGACCTAATCGATCCTCCCCATCGACTTGCGATGGGGAGGTGGCAGCCCCGCTGGGGCTGACGGAGGGGCGGCGACCTCAAAAGTCAATGCAAGGGTTCGGCCCCTCCACCACCGCTTCGCGGCGGTCCCCCTCCCCATCGCAAGTCGATGGGGAGGATTTTGAGGTGGCATCCTGATGGCCTCCCGCTCCCTCCCCCGCCGCCCTGCCGGCACCGCGCTGCCCGCCGACGACAGCATCCCGCTGCACGAGCGCGTTCGCCACCGCGCGCTGCTCACCGTTGCGGTCATGGGGGCGTCGATCATGCAGATCCTGGATACGACGATCGCCAATGTCGCGATCCCGCACATGCAATCGGCGCTGGGCGCGACGAGCGAGACGGTGACGTGGGTGCTGACCAGCTACATACTGGCGAGCGCGGTTGCGATGCCGATCACCGGCTGGCTGGCCGACCGCATCGGGCGGCGCAAATTGTTCCTGATCGCGATTTTCGGTTTCATCGTCGCATCGATGGCGTGCGGCGCGGCGCAGTCGCTGGAACAGATGGTCGCCTTTCGCTTTTTGCAGGGGGTGTTTGCCGCCTTTATCGGGCCGCTGTCACAGGCCGTGATGCTCGACATCAACCCGCCCGAGCGCCATGCGCGCGCCATGTCGATCTGGGGCATGGGGATCATGATCGGGCCAATCGTTGGCCCCGTGCTCGGCGGCTGGCTGACCGAGCAAGCCAACTGGCGCTGGGTCTTTTATGTCAACCTGCCGTTCGGGCTGCTGACGCTGGCGCTGATGTGGGCGCTGCTGCCCGCGACGAAAAAGACCAGCCGCCGGTTCGACCTGTTCGGATTTTCGATGCTCGCGCTGGGGCTGGCGGCGCTGCAACTGATGCTCGACCGCGGCGCACATGCCGATTGGTTCGACAGCGTCGAAATCTGGATCGAATGCGGCGTCGCGGTCGCGTGCCTGTGGATGTTCGTCGTGCATATGTTCACCGCGCGCGCGCCGCTGTTCAGCCGTGCGATGCTGGCCGACCGCAACCTGGTCACCGCGATGGGGTTCATGGTCGTGGTCGGCGTGGTGATGTTCGCGTCGATGGCGCTGTTGCCGCCGATGTTGCAGAATCTGTTCGGCTGGCCGGTGATCGACACCGGGCTGGCGCTGGCGGTGCGCGGCGTCGGCATCTTGATGAGCATGTGGGTCGCGGGGCAGCTGCTGGGCAAGGTCGATCCGCGCTGGCTGGTGGGGACCGGCCTCGCCATTGCCGCCTTTTCGCTATGGCAGATGAGCCACTGGTCGCTGGCGATGGGTATGGAGCCGGTGATCGTCAGCGGACTGGTGCAGGGGCTGGGCATGGGGCTGATCTTCATCCCGCTCAATACCATGGCGTTTGCGACGATCGCGCCGCAGTATCGCACCGACGGATCGAGCCTGCTCAACCTGTTCCGCAGCCTGGGCGCATCAATCGGCATCTCGATCGTCACCACCTTGCTGGGGTCGAATATCCAGACGAGCCATGCCGACCTGGCGGCGCATGTCACGAGCAGTTCGGTCAGCATAATCGACCCGTCGACCGCCGACCGGTTCGGCATCGCGGGCGAAACCGCGCTGGCGATGGTCAATGCCGAGATCAACCGGCAGGCGGCGATGGTCGCCTATATCGACGATTTCTGGGCGATGATGTGGATGACGCTGGCGGCGGTGCCGCTGGTGCTGTTGCTGCGGCCACCGGGGACGGGTGCACCCAAGGCGTCGGCGGCGGATATGGGGCATTAAGGGTGAGGTGGTTTTGGGGTGGGATGCGGACGTCGGTAAAGAGTGCGATTATCCCCTCCCGCAAGCGGGAGGGGCAGCGAGACTTACGAACTTGTTCGTTCGTCGCAGCGGGGTGGGCCTTTGCACTGTCGTTGCCCACCCGGCATTGGGCCGGTCGTGCCCCCGGCACGACCTGAACCAGCCGGGGGCTGGTTCACCCAATACCCCCCTCCCGCCTGCGGGAGGGGAGAAGAAACGTCCGCTCCCGGTCGTTAACTGCCATTGCCAATTTTCGCTATCCCGGAAAATCCTCGCGGATCGATTATGGGGTTCGGTTGCGGTAGGTTTGGGCGCCCGACGCCGCCGATCCTCCCCGGAACGGGGAGGGGGACCATGCGAAGCATGGTGGAGGGGCACAGGCGGTTTGTCTTGCCGGCGAGGCAGCGGGCCTCGCGCGTGGTTACAGGAACAGAACCACTCTTTCACGCCACGCTGCGTAAAACGCCTGTGCCCCTCCACCACCCTGCGGGTGGTCCCCCTCCCCCCTTGGGGGAGGATCGCTGAACCCATCACCGAAAGAAACAATTCACCCCGGCGAACAGCGCGTCAATCTTGGCCGTATCGCCGGGCGCTGCGAACATGCCGCCGACGACCTTGTCGCCGGTGCCGATGCTGAATTCCTCGCCCAGGGTGCTGTCCTCGACGGCGACGATCGACACCGACTCGCCCGCCTTGGCGCGCGTCGTGCCGATGGCGATGCCGCTCGCCGTCGAATAGGCGGCAGCGCCGGGTTCGTTGCCCAGGAACCAGCCGACGAATTTATCATCCTGAAAATTGAGCGTCATCGCGTCGTAACGGGTGAATTGCATCGGACCGGCGCCGCATTCGTCGTTGGTGCTGCGGTCGTCCGCCTTGCCCGCGACATTCGCGAGCGCGGTTTCGGCCTGCGCGCGCGGGACGCCAAAGGCGAGGAGGCTGGCCTTGCCGCTGGTCTTGTCGATGAAGCGCAGCCCCTCGCCATCGAGGCTGACCGCGGTGGTTGCGGCGGCGGGGCCGTCGGCTTTGGCTTCGGGGACCGGGGGCACTGCGGTCTCAGTCGCTGCGGGGGTCTTTTCGGGCGCCGGTTTGCAGGCGGCGAGCAGTGCCACCATCGCGAGAGCCGTCATGTTACGCATCGCCTATCTCCTCCGCTGGACCAGCAGCACCAATATCGCACCCAGCGCCGCCAGCGCCATATCCTTTTGCGCGTCCCAGATGTCACCCTGCTGACCATTGTAACGTTCGGCGGTCTCGCCCGCCGCGACGATGGTCAGCAACCATTCGAAGATTTCATAGAGGCTGGAAATGGCCAAGACCCAAGCAAGCACGGTTAACGCCGCGCCGCTATGGCTTAGCCCGCCCCAGCGCCGCGCGATTTCGGCGACGGGGATCACCGACAGCGCGCCAAAGGCAAAATGGACGAGACGGTCGTAATGGTTGCGGCTCCAGCCGAAGGCGTCGGAGAGGGTGGTGCCGGTGAGGGTGTGCGCCCATTGGTCGTAGGGGACGCTGCTGTAGGCGTAGCGACCGCCGAGGGTGTGGAGGGCCAGGAAGGCGACGATACACGCGACGGCCGCGGTCGAGAGCGGCCAGCGGCGGAGCAGCGCCGGGGCCGCGACGAGCAGCAGCATCGTCGGGATGTGCTGAAGCAGCGCGATTTCGGGATAAGGCTGTTCGATCTGCGCGAGCAGCAGCAGGATCAGCAGGGCGCCGAGCAGGCGGCGCTGCGCGGGCGGGGTGGAGGAGGAGACGTCGGTCATCCCCTCCCCCTACCCGTTCGGATTGCGCGTCGTCGAGAGTGGCTGACGTACCTGCACCCCTGCGAAGGCAGGGGTCCATCACCCAAGCTCGCGATCGGCGTTGCCGTTTGTGCAAAAGGCGACGTTAGGAGATGGACCCCTGCCTTCGCAGGGGAACATCCGCTTTACCTTCAGCCCTTCTTCAGATGCCGACGCCCCAGCAACTCGGCGATCTGGACCGCGTTCAGCGCCGCGCCCTTGCGCAGGTTGTCCGAAACGCACCACAGGTTGAGGCCGTTTTCGACCGTCGGGTCTTCACGGACGCGCGACACGAAGGTCGCGAAGTCGCCGACGCATTCGACCGGGGTGATATAGCCGCCATCCTCGCGCTTGTCGTGGAGCACGACGCCGGGGGCTTCGCGCAGGATGCGCTGGGCGTCCTCGGCCGACAGCTCACGCTCCATCTCGATGTTGATCGCTTCCGAATGGCCGACGAACACCGGCACGCGGACGCAGGTTGCGGTGACCTTGATCTTGGGATCGAGGATCTTCTTGGTCTCGACGACCATCTTCCACTCTTCCTTGGTCGATCCGTCGTCAAGGAAGCTGTCGATGTGCGGGATGACGTTGAAGGCGATCTGCTTGGTGAATTTCTGGATGTCCTTTTCGTCGCCGACGAAGATCTGGCGCGTCTGGTTCCACAGCTCGTCCATGCCCGCCTTGCCAGCGCCCGACACCGACTGATAGGTCGAGACGACGACGCGGGTGATCTTGGCAGCGTCGTGGAGCGGCTTCAGCGCCACCACCATCTGCGCGGTCGAGCAGTTGGGGTTGGCGATGATGTTGCGCTTTTTGTAGCCGTCGATCGCGTCGGGGTTCACCTCGGGTACGATCAGCGGCACGTCGGGGTCCATGCGATAGAGCGACGAATTGTCGATGACGACGCAGCCCGCCGCGGCCGCCTTGGGCGCATGGATCTTGGTCGCTTCGCTGCCGATCGCAAAAATCGCCATGTCCCAGCCGGCCCAGTCGAAATTGTCGATATTCTGGCATTTCAGCGTGCGGCCGGTGTCGCCGATTTCGACGTCGGTCCCCTGGCTGCGCGACGAGGCGACCAGCGCCAGTTCGTCGATCGGGAATTCGCGCTCGGTGAGGATGGCGAGCACTTCGCGCCCGACATTGCCCGTCGCACCGGCGACAACGATCCGATAACCCATGATGAAATCCCGTTCTGAAATGGAGGTGCTGAAACGAAAAACGACCGGTTCTGCGCTTTGGCGGAACCGGTCGTTTTGGAAAGCTGTTTTCGCTTGGGGTCGGGAAAGTCTCCCTTAGCCCTCGCTGGCTTCCGGCCGGTAGTCGCGGCGCTCCGCAATACGCGCCGATTTACCAGTGCGGCCACGAAGATAATAAAGCTTCGCACGACGCACGGCACCCTTGCGGATGACGGTAATGCTGTCGATGTTCGGCGAATAGAGCGGGAACACGCGCTCGACACCCTCGCCGAACGACATTTTGCGCACGGTGAAGTTGGAGCCCATGCCCTTGTTCGAGCGCGCGATGCACACGCCTTCGAAATTCTGGACGCGGGTGCGTTCGCCTTCAACCACCTTGACGCCGACTTTCACGGTGTCGCCGGGGCGGAAGGTCGGAATGGTCTTTGCCGCTTTGGCAATTTCTTCGGCTTCGATCGTCTGGATGAGGTTCATGCCTCTAGTCCTCTTCTTTTCGCCGCGCGCCAGAGGCAGGTCGGGCCCGAGCATCGATATGACGCTCCCAAAGGTCCGGCCTGCGTAACCGTGTGTGATCTTCGGCCTGTTGTTTCCGCCAGGCCGCGATCTTCGCATGATCCCCCGATCGCAGCACTTCGGGGATCGTGCGCCCTTCCCATTCAACGGGCCGGGTATAGTGCGGATATTCGAGCAAGCCGTTTTCAAACGACTCATCGTCCCCGCTAGAAGCCGCGCCCATTACGCCGGGAAGCAGGCGAATGCAAGCGTCGAGCAGCAGCAGCGCCCCCATCTCGCCGCCCGACAGGATGATGTCGCCCATCGAGACTTCCTCGATCGGGCGGGCGTCGAAAATGCGCTCGTCGAAACCCTCGAACCGGCCGCAGAGGATGATCGCCCCTGGCCCCGCCGCAAGCTGACGGATGCGGGCTTGGGTGATCGGGGTGCCGCGCGGCGTCATGGCGAGGATCGGCAGCCCCGGATGCGCCGCGACCGCATGGTCGACCGCCGCCGCCAGCACATCCGCCTTGAGCACCATCCCCGCACCGCCGCCCGCAGGGGTGTCGTCGACGGTGCGGTGCCTGTCGGTCGCAAAATCGCGGATTTGCACCGGCGCGCAATTCCACGTCCCGCTTTCGAGCGCACGCCCCGCCATGCTGTGGCCCAGCGGGCCGGGGAATATGTCGGGATAGAGGGTCAGGGGGACGGCGGTGAACGTCATCGGCGGCGGACACTTTCACGGCAAATGAGATATGCGGCGAGAAGACTGCCGGGCCATACAAGCAACAAAATGTATCCGATAAGCGAGACAAGCGATCCGACAGTGATTGAAACGTCACGCATAAAGGCCAGCCCGAAAGCCGCAAACGCATAAACAAAGGGTAGCGGCGCTATCAGGGCGACAAGAAAGACGGGCCATTTCTGGCGAAACAGCGGTCGAACGACGGCGCCCGCGATCAGCCCGAAAACCAGTCCAAACATGGGATACAGCAAGGAATAATACATGGCGATTTGCCTATAATGTCCAATTCTCGACCGTCAGTCCCGGCACGTCGGCGAAGTCGGCTTCGTTGTTGGTAATGACCGTTACGCCGAGGCTTAGCGCGTGCGCCGCAAGCAGGCGATCGAAGCGCGCGCGCTTGAAAGGCAATCGCGCGTATTCGCGCGCCGCTGCTTCGTCGAACGGAACCAGCGGGATGGCTGCGACGAAAGCCTCAAGTATCTCGGGCGGTGGCGGCTTGCCGACGTAGGTGCCATAAGCGACCTCGGCATAGCTGATGGTCGATATCGCAATCTCGCCGGGCGCGTGATCGGCAATCCGGGCCGTCAGCACTTCGTGCCCGTCATCCATAGCATAAACCGCCGAGTTGGCGTCGATCAGATATCGGATCACGCTTTCTTGGCCGCCTGGGCAAGTTCCGCCGCTTGGCGTGCCGCAATTGTGCTCGGACGCTCCTCGAAATCATCCCGCGGCGCCAGCTTCAGGCCTGGCGCCTTCCCCGCAAATCCGCTGATGTCGATTTTGGCTTTTGGCTTTTCGGCAGGTTCGAAACGGAACTCGCCGCGTTCCTCACGGACAATCATCTCGGTCCCCTCTTCAAGACCAAGCGCTTTCGGGAGGCGCAGGGCGAGCGAATTGCCCGATTTGAAAACCTTGGCGCGATATTCTTTGGTCATGCCGGACTCCGTATATACACGATGTATATACATTGTGTGAGCGCGTGTCGAGGCGATTCAGCCGAGCGGCTCCCAAAGTTCATAGGACAGCCGATGGCGATCTTTCTCCAACTCGGCGCGCAGCCATTCGCGAAAGCGTTCGATCTTGCGGACCCCGACGCGGTTTTCGCGGTGGACGAGATAATGCGCGGTGCCGGGTTGGTAGAGCGTATCGAACGGCTGGACCAGCCGCCCGGCGTCGAGTTCGGCGCGCCACAGCAGCGGGGTCATCATCGCGATGCCGTAACCGCTCTGCACCGCGCTCGCCTCTTGCAACTGGCTGTCGAGTTCGATCCCACTGCGCTGCGGCGGCGGGACGGTGGCGACACCCGCGGCGGCGAACCAGCCCGCCCACCAGGGATCGTTGGGCGCCAGCCGGTCAACGCGCAGCAGGTCGGCAGGCGCCGCGATGCGATTGACGTCCAGAAAGCCGGGGGCGCAGATCGGCGTCACATGGCTGCGGTAGAGAAAATCAGCGCGCAGGCCAGGCCATCCGCCGCGGCCCACCCGAATTGCGACATCGACATTGGTCGCGTTGAAATCGACCAGATCATTGTTCATCAACATGCGCACCGCAAGGTCGGGATAGGCCAGCTGGAACCCGCCGATCCGCGCGCTGAGCCAGGTGCCGCCAAAGGTCGTCATCGCGCTGATCGTCAGCACATCGGCCTCGTCATGGCCCAGCGCGGCAAAGGCGTCGCCCATCGCGCCAAAGGCGCCCGAGATCGCAGGGAGCAGGCGCTGGCCGGTTTCGGACAAGCGGACCCGCCCCTTCTCGCGCACGAACAAGGCGCGGCCAAGCCGGTCCTCCAATTGGCGCACCTGATAACTGACCGCCGCTTGGGTCAGCCCCAGCTCCTCGGCGGCGCGCGAGAAGTTTTCCAGTCTTCCGGCGGCTTCGAAGGTCCGAATTGCGGCGAGAGGCGGTAGCTTGGGCATCGCCAATATATAAGTCAGACTTATGGTGTGGTGCAAAGCTTTTGTTGGCGGTGGGCGTCGCTAAGGCGCATCTGCTGACCATCGGATCAGCAGGAGATGAGCGATGAAAGACGAACTTTGGATGCGGACGTGGAACAACGGCCATCCGCATTTCAGCAATGATTTGCACCGCGGACTGTTGTGGCTGCTCGCGTCGTTCCGCCGCGTCGGTAGCCGGGTCGCGCGACCTGTCCCTATTGCAGGCGCAAAGCCTTTGCCGGTGACCCAGCACGATGCAGCATGACCGTGAGTCACAAGGCTGGTTAATGATCACAACGCACTTGCCATAGCCGCAAGCTGGTCGAAGGGAGTCCCCGCCCGAAGGTTCCCCCTCTCCTACCTGACAGGTGCCCTTCGCCCAGCTTGCGGCTATGGTTCGCAAAATACAGCCGATAGCCAACGCATCGTTAACCAAAAATCAGCCGCTGCGCGCCTAGCGTCCCCGTCAGACAAAACGGGGGTCGCATGGCGCGAGGTGCGCGAATTTTGGCGTTGGGCGCGGGGCTGTTGGCCGCCGCCGCACCGGCGCGCGCGCAATCGTCGTTCGCCGACGCCACCAGCATGACGTGGGACGGGGTGCTGACCGGCATCTTTCTGGGTCTGCTCTTGTTCTCGCTTGCCTATAATGCGGTCTTTTACCGCCTGCTGCGCGAACGCTTCCTGATCTGGCAGAGCGTGCGCGCGCTGTCCTATTTTGCGCTTGTGGTCGCGCTGTCGCCGCTGGCGATGGGGGCATGGCTGCCGCCCGACAGTTTCGCACGCCAGGTTTGGATCACCATCTTTTTCGATCTGAGCCTGGTCGTAACGGGCGTGTTCCTGCGATCCTATCTGGAACCGGGGATGGTCGGCCCGCGGCTCTATCGCTGGCTCGGCTGGCCGCCCGTCCTGATCCTGTTGACCACCCCCGCAACGGTCATGCCCGACGCGACCACCTATATGATGCTGCGCAGCGCCGTGCTGGTCGCGATGCTGGCGCTGTGCGCGGCGACGGTGGTGATCGCGCTGAAGCGCGGCAGCCGCACCGCGCGCTATCAGGCGGCGGCGTGGAGCGGCATTGGCGGGGTTTATGGCGTCAGCCTGTTTCACGATATCGTGCTGGATCAGCCGTTCGACAATTTCCTGTTTCTGTTGTTCCCGGCGCTCGGGCTGGAAGTCATGCTCACCGCATTCGGCATCCTCGACCGCCTGATGCGTCTGCGCCGCGAGCGGCAGGAGGCGCGCGCGCAGGCCGAGGCAATGCGGATCATTGCGCACACCGATCCGCTGACCGGGCTGCCCAACCGCCGCGCGATCGAGGAAAGTTTCAACGACGAGCCGCCTGTGGCGATCGCGCTGGTCGACCTCGACCATTTCAAGGCGATCAACGACCGCCACGGCCATGACGTCGGCGACCGGGTAATCTTTGCCGCCGGGGTCGCGCTGGGTTCGGGTTCGGCGCTGGCGGCGCGGGTCGGCGGCGAGGAATTTGCGCTGCTGTTCCGCGGCGCGCCCGCTGCCGTCGCGATCGAGGCCGAGCGACTGCGGCAGCGGATCGGCGCCTATGTCAAACAGATGGTGCCGCTGCTCGAACGCCCGGTGACGGCGAGCATGGGGCTGGTTCATATCGGCCGCAATACAAGTTTCGGCGCGGCGATGAAGTCGGCCGACATCAATCTGTACGCCGCCAAGGAAAGCGGGCGTAATCGGGTGGTGTTTATCGAGGCCGCGTGATGTGCGGCCTCAGGGCTCCACAACGCGAAAGCGCAGCGCCTGCACTGTGATCGGTTCGGTCGGCGCCAGCAGCAATTGGCCGTCGAGGTGCCCGCGCTCGCAGATCAGGCGAAAATTGGCCGACAAGGCTCCGGTCGGGGTCAGTTTTTCATGCTCATAACAGCCACCGACGGCAGCCTTCAGGCGCGCGAATTCCGCGGCCCAGTTTTCCGCCGATCGATCGAGCAGAAAGTTCATCGCCAGCCCGCCGTCGAAGCGTTTCAGATTGCCCTCTGCATAAGCCGCGCGCACCCGGTTGAACATCTCCCAGACCGCGGGCGAGGTCGTGATCCGCCGCTCCGGCAGCAGCCCCGCCTTGTCCATCGCCACCGCGCTGTCCCACGCGGGCGCCGATGGTCCGGCGTAGGTGCGGTTCGAAAGGGCAAATATGCCGACGCCATGGTCGGGCATCAGCATGACATGGCTGCCATAGCCCGGATAGCCGCCGCCGTGCGCCAGCGTCAGGCCAAGGTCGCAATCCTGCGCGACGCGCCAGCCCATCGCATAAGCCGCCGCCTGTTTGCACGCCGTCGCACCGCTGGCGCCGATGCGGTTCGCCACCGTCACGAAATTCAAGCCCTGCGCCATTTCGCGCACCGTCGCGCGCTTGACCGGCCCCGTGTCCGCGTCGTTGCGCGCTGGCCAGGCCGAGAGCAGGAAGGCGACCCATTTGGCATAGTCATTGGCGCTGACCTGGAGTCCGCCCATCGCGTTGAAGGCGCCGTCGATCATTTCGGGCTCGGGCGACCAGCGTTCATTTTCCCAGCGATAGCCGCGGGCATAGAGCGCCTTGGGGGTTTTGGTGACGTCGAAGCCGCTGCTCGTCATGCCGAGCGGGGTCAGGATCGCCTGGCGGACATAGTCCGCATAGGCCATGCCCGACGCATTGGCGATAATCCGCCCGAGCAGCGCATAGCCATAGTTGGAGTATTCATGGGCTGTTTGCGGCGCGCGGCTGAACGGCACCCCGGCGGCGATCATTTTGGTGAAATCGGCCTGCGGCAAGACCTGTTGCCGGTCGCCCCATGGATCGTCGGTGACGAGGCCGCCGACATGGTGGAGCAGGTCGCGCACGCGAATGCGCGGGCTGTCCTTGGTCGGATAGACCCAGCCCTTCATTTCGGGAATGTGATCCTCAGCGAGGTCGTCGAGGCGCAGCTTGCCGTCGTCGCGCAGTTTCAGGATCGCCAGCGCGGTGAACGCCTTCGTCATCGAGGCGATGCGGAAGCGGCTGTCGGCGGTGACGGCGCTTTTGTCGTCGAGATTCTGGACACCGACGCCTTTTACATGGGCGAGCTTGCCGTCTTTGACGACGCCGTAAACCATGCCAGGGATATGCGCGTCGGCCTGAAATTTGGCGAACAGTGCGTCAATTTCGGGGGTTATCTGTTCGAGGGTTTGGGGGGGAGCGTCCTCAGCGAGCGCCGGAAGCGGCGCCGCCAGCAACAATGTCAAAGCCAAGCCCGATGTCCAACGCATATTCCGCCTCCCCTATGGTGCGGGGACGCTATCAGCGCGCCACAGCAGCGGCAACGGGCGATCAGATACCGGTTGCCTATTCGACGAACGCCGCGTCGATCGTCACACCGTCGTCGGACCATGCCGGCACGGCGCGCGCGTTCATCGGCACCATGAAGCGTTTGCCGTCGGGCTTGGCGATTTCGAGGATGTCGCCCGCGCCGAAATTGTCGATCGCGACGACTTCGCCGACCGCGCCGCCGTCGGTCGAGACGCACGGCAGGCCGAGCAGGTCATGGTGGTAGTATTCGCCCTCGCCCAGCGGCGGTAGCGCCGAACGCGGGACGGTGAGGACGGTGCCGCGCAGCGCCTCGGCACCGCTGCGGTCGGTAATTTCGGCAAAGGTGGCTACCGCGCCCTGATTGGCGGGACGCACCGATTTCAGCGTGAGGGTCCGGTCGCCGGCCGAAAAAACGGAGAAGGCGCGGAGGGCTTCCGCGCCTTCGCCGAACAGTTTCAGCCGCACCTCGCCCCGCACCCCATGCGCGCCGGCGATGGCGGCAAGGGTGACGGGGCGATTTGCGTTGGCCAAGGTTTAGGCCTTGGCTGCTTCTTCGCCGGCTTCTTCAGCGGCAGCTTCATCGGCGGCGGGAGCAGCCGGAGCTTCCTCAGCCGGGCCGCCTTCGGCAGCCTGTTCGGCCATCGCAGCCGCATCGTCGGCGGTCGCGTCGGCGGGGGTTTCGTCGGCGACGGCTTCGGCAACGGCTTCGGCGGTCGCTTCGCTCTTCACCGAACCGGTTGCATCCGATTCCGCGGCTTCGGGCGCAGCAGCTTCTTCAGCGGCGGGCGCTTCTTCAGCGGCCACTTCCGGAGCAGCTTCTTCGACCGCTTCGGGTTCGGGGGCCGGAGCGGCGGCAGCAGCGGCAGCGGCTTCTTCGGCATCCGCGATCTTCTGCGCCTTTTCTTCGGCGCGTTCCTTGGCCTTTTCGCCCGGGACACCCTTGTTCGGGTTGTTGCGTGCGGCGCGCTCCTGGATGCCGGCGGCATCGAGGAAGCGGGCGACGCGGTCGCTCGGCTGGGCGCCGACGCTCAGCCAATGCTTCGCGCGGTCGGCGTCGAGCTTGATCCGCTCGGGATTGTCCTTGGCGAGCAGCGGGTTGTAGCTGCCGATGCGTTCGATGAAGCGGCCGTCGCGCGGGCTGCGCGAATCGGCAACGACGATCTTGTAATAGGGACGCTTTTTCGAGCCGCCGCGGGCGAGGCGAATAGCAGTAGCCATGATATTTTCCTTTGTCTGTAAACTGAAACTAGAAACTGAAGATCGGGTGTAATTACTTCTTTTTATTCATAAAATTTGCGAGTTCCGGCGGGATCGACCCACCACCGCCAAGGCCGGGCATTCCGCCCATGCCACCGCCGCCGCCCATGCCGGGAATGCCGCCGCCCTTGCCGAACAGCGCGCCGAGGCCTTTCAGCCCGCCCATCTTGCGGATCTTCTTCATCGCACCGGCCATTTCCTGGTGCATCTTCAGCACCTTGTTGACCTGTTGCACCGTCGTCCCCGACCCGTTGGCGATGCGGATCTTGCGCTTCGCGGTCAGGATTTCGGGCTTCGCGCGTTCCTTGGGGGTCATCGACCCCATGATCGCGTCGAAATGGATCAGCATCTTGTCGTCGGCGGCGCCCTGCGCCATCGCGACCTGCGCCTTTTTGATCCCGGGGATCATGCCCGCGAGCGCGCCAAGGCCGCCCATGCGGCGCATCTGGTTGAGCTGTGTTCTGAGGTCGTTGAGGTCGAACTGGCCCTTGGCCATCTTCGCCGCCATCGCCTCGGCCTCGTCGGCCTGGATGGTTTCGGCGGCGCGTTCGACCAGGCTGACGACGTCACCCATGCCGAGGATGCGGCCCGCAATGCGCGACGGCTGGAAGAGTTCAAGCCCGTCAAGCTTCTCGCCCGTACCCGCGAACTTGATCGGCTTGCCAGTGACCGCACGCATCGACAGCGCGGCGCCGCCGCGCGCATCGCCGTCCATGCGGGTGAGCACAACGCCGGTGAGCGGCACCTGATCGCTAAAGCGCTGCGCGACCTGCACCGCGTCCTGACCGGTCAGGCTGTCGACGACGAGCAGGGTTTCGGTCGGCGTCGAGGCGCGCGACACCGCCTGCATTTCGTCCATCAACTGCTGGTCGACGTGGAGACGGCCCGCGGTGTCGAGCATCAGGACGTCATAGCCCTGCAGCTTCGCCGCCTGCATCGCGCGCTGGGCAATCTCGACCGGCTGTTGCCCCGCAATGATGGGCAGCGTCGCGACGTCGATCTGGCTGCCGAGGACGGCAAGCTGTTCCTGCGCGGCGGGGCGATTGACGTCGAGCGACGCCATCAGCACCTTTTTGCGTTCTTTTTCCTTGAGCCGCTTGGCGATCTTGGCGGTGGTGGTGGTTTTACCCGAGCCTTGCAGGCCGACCATCATGATCACCGCGGGCGGGGCGACGTTGAGGTCGAGCTCGGCGGTTTCGGAGCCGAGCATTTCGGTCAGCGCGTCGCTGACGATCTTGACCACCTGTTGCCCCGGGGTGACCGAGCGCAGGACGTTCTGGCCGATCGCAAGGTCGGTGACCTGATCGACGAAGCTGCGCACAACGGGCAGCGCGACATCGGCCTCGAGCAGCGCGATTCGCACTTCGCGCATCGCCGCGCGCACGTCGGCCTCGGTCAGCGCGCCGCGACCGCGGAGCTTCCCGAAAACATCGCCAAGCCGATTGCTCAGACTGTCGAACATGCGCCACAAATCCTTTGTTTCGGCGCCCGCAACGCAAAACACGCCGGTGAGCGAAACCTCGCCAACCAGCGGTTATCCGTGGACATAATTTCCGTCGCGGACATCGATAGCTCGTTCGCAAGATGCGGCCGAACGGGGCGCCAATACACCGATCATCCCGCAAAGGCAAGCGAGCGAAACCGGCGCCGACTTAACCCAAATTTCACCGCTTTGCGGGCACTACGGGGCAACGGTGGGGAAAACCAGATGACAGACACGCCCAAACAGTTGGACCGCAGCACCGGGGCCAAGCGCGACATCGTTGCGGGCGGCATCGTCGTCGCCGCAATCCTGCTTTTCGTTGGCACCGGCAGCACCGTTCTTCAGGCGGTGGTGAACACGCTGATCGGCATCGGTGGCGGCCCCGACCGCGCGCTGGCGGCGGCGATGGTGCTGAATGTCGCGCTGATCCTGTTCGGCTGGCGGCGTTACGAAGATTTGAACCGCGAAATCCGGGAGCGCACCGAAGCGGAACAGCGCGCCCGCTATCTGGCCGATACCGATCCGCTGACCGGCTTCCTCAATCGCCGCTCGTTACTTGCGACCGGACAGCAGCAGATCGTCGATGCCATCGCAGACCATCGCCACGTGGCGCTGTTCCTGCTCGACCTGGACCATTTCAAGACCGTCAACGACATCCACGGCCATGCCGCCGGCGACCGCGTGCTCCAGGTCGCCGCCGAACGCATTTCGGCGATCCTGCCGCCCAACGCGACCAAAGCGCGGCTGGGCGGCGACGAATTTGTCGCGATGCTGGCGTTCGAACCGTCCGCCCGCGCCACGATCGACGCACTCGCCGCCGAACTGGTCACGGCGCTCGAAACGTCGGTCGCCCATGATGCGCAGCAAATCCGCATCGGTGCATCGCTCGGTATCGCGCTTGCCGACGATGCAAGCGTGACGATGGAAACCATGGTTCGCCAGGCCGACATCGCGATGTATCATTGCAAGGATGAAGGGCGGAACCGCTTCTGCTGGTTCGAACCCGGCATGGAAATGGCGGTGCAGGTGCGCAACCAGATCGAAACCGGCATCCGCGAAGGGATGCCGCGCGGCGAATTCGTGCCGCATTTCGAACCACAGGTCGATATCGCGACGGGCCGGCTGGTCGGCTTTGAGATGCTGATGCGCTGGGAATCGCCCGAATACGGCCTGATCCCGCCCGAACGCTTTATCCCCGTCGCAGAAGAAAGCGGGCTGATCGGCGAATTGTCGTTGCAGGTCATCCGGCAGGCGATGGAAATCGCCAAAGGCTGGGATCCGTCGATCCTGCTCGCCGTCAATATCTCGCCGCAGCAACTGAAAGATCCGTGGTTCAGCCAGAAGCTGACCAAGCTGCTGGTCGAGGTCGGTTTTCCCGCGAGCCAGCTTGAGGTCGAGATTACCGAAAGCTCGCTGTTCGAAAATCTGCCGCTCGTCCGTTCGATCGTCACCAGCCTGAAGAACCAGGGTGTGTCGCTCAGCCTCGACGATTTCGGTACCGGCTATTCCTCGCTGTCGCACCTGCGTGCGCTGCCGTTCGACCGGATCAAGATCGACCGCAGCTTTGTCGCCGCGATGCGCGGCAGCCCCGATGCGCAGGCGATCGTCGTTGCCATTGTCCGGCTGGGCGAAAGCCTGGCGATGCCGATCACCGCCGAGGGTGTCGAGGACGAAGCGACCGCGATCGAACTGACGCGGCTGGGCTGTGCCAAGGGTCAGGGCTGGTATTTCGGCCGCGCCGCCTCCGCCGCCGACACCGAACGCCTGCTTGCCGACCGCGGCTTGTTGCGTGCGCCGATGGTACCGCCGACGAGCCACTCCCCGACACCAGAACAAGAACCGCTGCGCAAGACTGGGTAACCTGCTCCCCCTCCCTTCTTCAGGAAGGGGAGAGTTCGCCAGCCGCGGTCACGCCCTGCCCCGCATCGCTAGACTTCGCACGCCCGCCCCCTTACATGCGCGAACTATGGCGGATCGCTTCACCAAGATGCATGGGCTGGGCAATGATTTTGTCGTCATCGACGCGCGCGCCAGCGCGGTCGAAATGACGCCGGCGCGCGCGCATGCGATCGCCGACCGGCGGCATGGCATCGGCTGTGACCAACTGATCCTGCTCGAACCGTCGAGCAAGGCCGATGTCCGGATGCGGATCTTCAACGCCGACGGCGGCGAGGTCGAGGCGTGCGGCAATGCGACACGCTGCGTCGCGACGCTGATCGGCCAGCCCGCGGTGATCGAAACGCTGGGCGGGATGCTGCGCGTTACCCCCGCCGACGGCGGCGCCGAAGTGACGCTGGGCGAACCGTCGTTCGACTGGGAGCTGATCCCGCTCGCGATGCCGATGGACACGCGCGACATGCCCGTCGCATGGGACGAGCTGGAGCATGGCGCCGCGGTCAATGTCGGCAACCCGCACATCGTCTTTTTCGTGCCCGAGGCCGATGCGGTGGCGCTCGATGCGCTGGGGCCGCGGATCGAGACCGACCCGCTGTTCCCCGAACGCGTCAACGTCAATGTCGCGAGCCTCGATGGCGAGAACCAGCTGCAGTTGCGCGTGTGGGAGCGCGGCGTCGGATTGACCCAAGCCTGCGGCACCGGCGCCTGCGCCACCGCTGTCGCGGCGATCCGCGCCGGGCTGGTCCAGTCGCCGGTGACGATATCGCTGCCCGGCGGCGATCTGGTCATCCGCTGGGCGCCGGGCGAACCGATCGTGATGAGCGGCGCGGCGACGCGGGTATATGAGGGCGAAACCGACTGGGCGCAGTTCGGATGAGCGATGCGGTGCTGGACGGCGTTGACGTCGTCAATTTTGGTTGCCGGCTGAATATCGCCGAGGGGGAAGCGGTTCGCGCCGCGGCACTCGAGGCGGGCACGCGCGATACCATCATCTTCAACAGCTGCGCGGTGACCGACGAGGCGGTGCGGCAGGCGCGGCAGGCAGTACGGCGGGCCTTGCGCGAGCGGCCGGGGGTAGAGATTGTCGTCACCGGATGTGCGGCGGAGCTGGAAGCCGAGCGGTTCGCGGACATGGGCGCGCGGGTGGTGCGCAACGATGCGAAGGGGCTGGTTGAGAGCTATCGTTCATCCTCTTCCCTGTTCCCCCGCGAAGGCGGGGGTCCATCTCCTGCCACCGCGTCGCCAAACGAAGGGCGATCGCAAGACGATAGTACCGGTGATGGGCCCCTGCCTTCGCAGGGGCGCAGTTTGCCCTACAGCCCCGCCCTCTCCGGCGCCGATCATGCGCGCGCTTTTCTTGGCGTCCAGACCGGCTGTTCACATAGCTGCACCTTTTGCGCGACCGTCATGGCGCGCGGGATGGCGCGGTCGGCGACGGGCGGGGCGGTGGTCGCGGCCGCCCGCACCGCACTGACCCGCGGCCAGCGCGAGATCGTCCTGACCGGGGTCGACCTGGCGAGCTATGGTGACGACAGCGGCACGACGCTGGCGGCGCTGGTCGAGGCGCTGCTGGCGCTGCCGATCGAACGGCTGCGCCTGTCGTCGCTCGACCCGAACCGCATCGACGATGCGCTGTTTGCGTTGATCACCCGGGAAGCGCGCATCATGCCGCACGTCCACCTGTCGCTCCAGGCGGGCGATGACATGGTGCTGACGCGGATGAAGCGCCGCCACCGCCGCGCCGACGCCGTGTCGCTCGTCGCGCGGCTCAAAGCCGCACGCCCCGAAATTGCGATCGGCGCCGACCTGATCGCCGGCTTCCCGACCGAGGATGATGCGATGTTCGCGAACTCGCTGGCGCTGATCGACGATTGTGACATCATTTTCGGCCACATCTTTCCCTACAGTCCGCGCGCCGGAACCCCCGCCGCCCGTATGCCGCAAGTCGGGCGCAGTATTGCGCGCGAGCGCGCTGCAACGCTGCGCGAAGCCAATGCACGGCGGCGGCAGGACTGGCTCGACCGCCAGATCGGCGCCACCGCCGCGGTGCTGGTCGAGCGCGACGGGCTGACCGGCCATGCCGAAAATTTCGCCGCCATCCGCCTGACCGCGCCTGCCGCGCCGGGCACCATCATCGCCGTGCGGATGACCGCACGCGACGGAGACCGCATGATCGCCACCCCCATCGTACAGGACATCGCCGCATGAGCGGACAAAGCTGGAGCGAACGACTGCTTGGCGGGTTCCGGCGCACGTCGGAGCGGCTGGGCGAAAATCTGGCGGGGCTGACCGGCAAGGCGCGGCTGGACGAGGATGATCTCGACCGCATCGAAGAAGCGTTGATCACCGCCGACCTGGGTCCGGCGATGGCGGCGCGCATCCGCGACCGCCTGGCTGCACGCCGCGATGTCGCCGCGAACGGCACCGAGGAACTGCGCAAGATCGTCGCCGAAGAAATTGCTGCGGTGCTGCGGCCCGTCGCCGAACCGCTCGATATCGACGCCTTTCCGCGCCCGCAGGTCATCTTGGTCATCGGGGTCAACGGGTCGGGCAAAACCACGACCATCGCCAAGCTGGCGCATCTGTTCCAGGAACAGGATTATGGCGTGATGCTGGTGGCAGGCGACACATTCCGTGCCGCGGCGATCGGGCAGCTCAAAGTCTGGGCCGAGCGGCTCGGCGTCCCGATCATGGCCGGACCCGAAGGCGGCGACAGCGCGGGCATCGTGTTCGACGCGGTCAAACAGGCGACTGCGACCGGGATCGACGTGCTGATCGTCGATACCGCGGGCCGCCTTCAGAACAAGCGCGAGCTGATGGACGAGCTCGCCAAGATCAAGCGCGTGCTCGGGCGGCTCAATCCTGCGGCACCGCACGATGTGGTGCTCGTGCTCGACGCGACGACGGGACAGAATGCACTGTCGCAAATTGACGTGTTCCGCGAGGTCGCCGGGGTTACGGGCCTCATCATGACCAAGCTCGACGGCACCGCGCGCGGCGGCGTGCTCGTTTCGGCGGCCGAGCGTCATGGCCTTCCGATCCACGCGATCGGTATCGGTGAAACCATCGACGACCTTCGCCCCTTCGACGCCGACGAGATCGCCGCCATCATTGCAGGAAATATCAGATGACCGCCGCCCCCCTCGACGTGCCGCCGACCGGCCCCGAAGCGATCCCCGCGCCGCCGCCCGCCAAGCATGGCTGGCTGAACTTCGCGATCGATTTTGGGCCGTTGCTGGTCTTTTTCATCGCCTATAAACTGTCATCGGGCGGCGAAGGTGCCTTTGCGGCGACGGCGGCGGCGATCAAGGGCACCGTGGCCTTCATGGTCGCGATCGTCATCGCGATGGCGGTGTCGAAGTGGAAGCTGGGCAAGATTTCGCCGATGCTGTGGCTGTCGAGCATCCTGGTGATCGGGTTCGGCGCGCTGACGATCTGGTTTCACGACGAACGTTTCATCGTGATGAAGCCGACGATCATCTATGGTGCCTTTGCGGTGCTGCTGCTCGGCGGCTGGTGGTTCGGCAAGCCGATGCTGAAATATCTGCTCCAATCGGCGCTGGAGGGTTTGACCGACCGCGGCTGGTTGCTGCTGTCGCGCAACTGGGGGCTATTCTTTGCCGCGCTCGGCATCGCCAATCATGTCATGTACGAAATGATCCAGGCCAAGCAGATGAGCTTTGACCTATGGCTGACGGTCAAGGTTTGGGGGATCACCGCGCTGTCGTTCCTGTTCACGCTGACGCAGGTGCCGGTGATGCTGAAGAACGGGCTGGCGGTTCCTGAATAACCGGCGACCGACAAAAGTTGAGTCCGGCCCCCGACGCTGGCATAGCGGGCGCGATCGGTTCGGGGTCGCGGCCCTGCCGGATAAGCGAGGGGGAATGAATATGGATAAATTTTTTGGCAATCTGCACGCGGTGCTCGGCGCCGGGCTGGTGCTTTCGATCGCCTTGATGCTGGGCCTGAACGGCCAGAATTTCGAGGACGGGATTTCCGCTGCCAATGCGGTCATGCGCTGGCTGCACACTTTCTTTGGCGTGCTGTGGATCGGGCTGCTCTATTATTTCAACTTCGTCCAGATTCCGACGATGCCGAAAATCCCGGCCGAACTGAAACCCGCGGTCGGCAAGCATATCGCCCCCGCCGCGCTGTTCTGGTTCCGCTGGGCCGCGTTGATCACGGTGCTGCTGGGTGTCGCCATCGCGGGTCATGCGAAATATCTGGTGCCGGCGTTGGGATTGCAGGATCCCTACAAGCTGATCGGCGTCGGTATGTGGCTGGGCCTGATCATGGCGTTCAACGTGTGGTTCGTGATCTGGCCGAACCAGAAAAAGGCGCTGGGCATCGTCGAGGCCGACGATGCGACCAAGGCCAAGGCCGCCAAGACCGCGATGATTTTCTCGCGCACCAACACCTTGCTGTCGATCCCGATGCTCTATGCGATGGTGAACTTCAGCTGAGTTATCGCTCCCCTCCCGCAAGCGGGAGGGGTTGGGGGTGGGCGCGAGCGTAGCGAGCAAGCGACGTCGCGATTGCCCACCCCGCTGCGACTAACGAACAAGTTCGTAAGTCTCGCTGCCCCTCCCGCAAGCGGGCGGGGTTATCGTTTCACCCTTCGACCGCCGCTTTGTGCATGCGCCCGTTCATCACATAATGCGCGACGCCCATCTGCATCCCCGCCGCCTGCGCATCGTCGATGTCGCGGACCCGCCGCGCCGGGGCACCGGCCCACAATTCACGGTCGGGGATTTCCTTATTCTCGGTCAGCAGCGCGCCCGCGGCCAGCATGGCGTCGCTGCCGATCCGGCAGCCGTTCATCACCGTCGCCTTCAGCCCGACGAACGCGCGGTCGGCCAAGGTGCAGCCATGCACCATCGCCAGATGGCCGATCAGCACATCGTCGCCGATGATCGTCGGGAAACCGTCGGGGCGGTGCGGCATCGGGCCGTCGCAATGGACGATGCTGCCGTCCTGGATATTCGATCGCGCGCCAATCACGATGCGGCTGACGTCGGCGCGCAGCACGCAATTATACCAGATGCTGACATCAGGGCCGATCGTCACATCGCCGATGATCCGGCACCCCGGCGCGATGAACGCGCTGGGGTGGATCGTCGGCGTCTTGCCGTTGATGCTGATGATGCTGACGTCGCGATAGGTCATTCGTCACGCTTTCCGATCAGGCTGCCCCACATCAGGACCGGCAGCGTCGAGGCATAATCGTCGGTCCAGCGTTCAAACCCGGGGGTCGACCGCAGCGCGACCCAGGCATCGTCTTCATCAGCCTTGTCCCGCGGACGCAGGCCGCCGGTCAGCTGGGTCATCCGCTGCGGCGTCGCCGTCAGCGCGACCCAGTTCGACGCGGTCAGATCGTCGATACCCTCGGTGGCCGGCCCGGGATCGAGCCGGATCGCCGCCGTCCAGCCGCGCGCCCGCGCCTCTTCGGCCAGCACCGGTTCCAGCCCGAAAAAGCGGTTCGAAATATGGATGAGCAAAATACCGTCGGGTTTCAATGCCCGTGCATAGATGCCGATCGCTTCTTTGGTCAGAAGATGGAGCGGGATCGCGTCGGATGAAAAGGCGTCGATGACCACGACATCGAACTGCGCCGGCGGCTGCTGCGCGATCTGTAACCGCGCATCGCCCACGACCACGGGAGCGTCGTCGGCGCAATCGGACAAGAATGTAAATTTGCTGGGGTCGCGCGCGATATCGACCATCACCGGGTCGATCTCGAAAAAGGTCCATTGCTGGCCGGGACGCCGGTAACAGGCAAGGGTTCCCGCCCCCAGCCCGACGATACCGATCGACGCACCGGGTCCGGCAAGCGCCTCCGCCTTGGCCAGCGTCAGACCGACCCCCGATTTCGGACCATAATAAGTGGTCGCTTCGCGGCGGTGTGCCGGGTCGGTGCGCTGCAACCCGTGCAGCGTCGTCCCATGCGCCAGCCGCCGTTGTCCCTGCGCCGGGTAATCGGTGACGGTATAGACACCGAAATAGCTGCGCACACGGTCGCCGGTCAGGCTTTCCTGCATGGTGCTCCAGCCGCCGACCCCGATCATCAGCAGCGCGAGCACGGCGACATAGGCCCAACGCCAGCCGATCACCAGCACCCCAATCACCAGGATGGCAAAGCCCCACATCCCCACATCGATGTCGAGCCGGCCCGACCAGCCGTTGACCATCTGCAGGCTGGCGAAGGCGGCGACGGCCACGAGCAGCCCCACAACCAAGCGCGCCGTCCTTGCCGACAGTTTCAGCCATTTGTCCCACGGCAGGATCACCGGCAGCGGCAGCAGCATCGCCGCCGCAAGCGTGAGCAGAGGATGTTCATACACCCAATCGAACAGCAGCGGGGCGAGCAGCGCCGCGAACAGGCCGCCAAGCACCCCGCCCGCGGACATGATGAGGTAGAACAGCGTCAGATGCTGCGGCGCGGGGCGAAGATGGTACAAATAGCCGTGGAGCGCGGTCGCGACGACAAACAGCATCGCGAGACTGGCCAGCGCGACCAGCAAAGACCCCCCGCCCGAACTGAGCAGCGCCAGCCCACCGATCGTCAGCAACACCGTCGGCGCGATGAAAACAAAGACCTCGGTCAACCGGTTCATCGTCGAAAAGGCGATCACGAAGCTGAGCAGATAGAGACCGAGCGGCAGCACCCAAAGCAGCGGCATCGCGACGATATCGGTGGTGAGGTGCGTCGTCGTCGACAGCATCAGCCCCGACGGCACCGCCGCTATCAGCAGCCAGTGCAGCTGGCGCCGCCAGTTCGGGCGCGGTTCGTCGGCGACCGCGGCGTCGCTGGCCGGATCAGCCGCCCGGCCATGCCAGCGCGCCGCGGCGCTCGCCGCCACCAGCAGCACGAGCAGCGCATAGCCCGCGGTCCAGCCCCAGCTTTGCGCCGCCAGCGGCAAATTCGGTTCGACCAGCGCGGGATAGCTGATCAAACCGGCAAAACTGCCAAGGTTGGATGCAGCGTAGAGATAATAGGGATCGCCCGCGCGAGCGTCGGCGGCGAACCAGCGCTGCATCAGCGGCGCCTGCGCCGACACCACAAAGAACACGGGACCGATCGACGCGAGCAGCAGCAACGGCACCCACAGCGCCTCCTGCCCAGGGCCAGGCGCTGCGATTTGCGCGATGCCGATCGGGAGCCATAAAGCGGCGGCCAGAAACAGCGCGACGTGGATCATCGCCTGCCGCTGCACCGTGAACCGGCCGAGCCAATGGGCATAGGCATAGCCCGCAAGGAGCAGCGCCTGATAGACCAGCATCGCGCTGTTCCACACCGCCGGGGCGCCGCCGAGTTTGGGCAGCACCATGCGGGCCACCATCGGCTGAACCTGAAAAAGCAGGAAACTGCCGACCAATATGGTCAGCACAAACAGCCAGCGCCGCGGTAACGCAGTCATGATAAGCCCACCCCTATTCGATTATTCGTTCAGCAGCCGCGCCGCGTGCAGCGCATGATAGGTCAACACCCCCGACGCCCCGGCGCGGCGGAAGGCCAGCAGGGTTTCGAGCACCAGCGCGTCGCGGTCGCCCGCGCCTACCGCCGCTGCCGCCTCGATCATCGCATATTCGCCCGACACCTGATAGGCGTAGACCGGCACCGCGAAATGATCCTTCACCGCGCGGACGATGTCGAGATAGGGTAGCCCCGGTTTGACCATCACGCTGTCGGCGCCCTCGGCCAGATCCTGCGCGACTTCGCGCAGCGCTTCTTCGGCGTTGGCGGGGTCCATCTGGTAAGTTTTCTTGTCGCCCTTGAGCAACCCGCGCGAGCCCACTGCGTCGCGGAACGGGCCGTAGAAGGCCGAGGCATATTTGGCGGCATAGCTCATGATCTGGACATGGCCGAAACCCTCGACCTCCAACGCCTCGCGGATCGCACCGATGCGGCCGTCCATCATGTCGCTGGGCGCGATGATGTCGGCGCCCGCGCGGGCCTGGTTCAGTGCCTGCCCGACCAGCACATCAACGGTTTCGTCATTGAGCACATAGCCCGCATCATCGATCAGCCCGTCCTGCCCGTGGCTGGTATAGGGATCGAGCGCGACGTCGGTCAGCACGCCGATGTCGTCACCAAGCGCCTGTTTGATCGCGGCGGTGGCGCGGCACATCAGATTGTCGGGATTGAGCGCCTCGCCGCCGTCGGCGCTGCGCCGGTCGGGCTGCGTGTAGGGAAACAGCGCGAGGCACGGGATGCCGGCCGCCACCGCATCGCGGGCGCGATCGACTATGCGATCGACCGACCAGCGCGAGACGCCGGACAAGCTGGCGATCGGTTCTTCGCTGTCCGCACCCTCGCACACGAACAGCGGCCAGATGAGGTTCGACGGCGCCAGCGTCGTTTCGCGGACCATCGCGCGGCTCCAGCCGGTGCGGCGGGTGCGGCGAAGGCGAAGGTCGGGAAAGGCGGCGTGGGTCATCGGGCGTGCATAGCGGGGGATGGCGCCGGGGCAAATGGATATTGGCGGATTCAGGAACGCCTAAGCACCGTTCGTGTCGAGCGAAGTCGAGACACCCATCGGCGCAGAGTAGGGTCGATGGGTGTCTCGACTTCGCTCGACACGAACGGATTTAGAGGATGCTCGCTCTAGGGAGTTAAATCCCGCCCTCGGCGCGCTTCGACGCGACATCGGCGAGGCTGCCGAGTTTCGGCCCCTCGACCTGTTTCGGCGCGATGGGGGTCAGGGCGGCGCCCGGTGCGACCGCGGTCAGCATCCGGATGCGGGCGCGGAAGTCGGCGAGCGCCTTGCCCTCGAGCAGCGCGCGGGTGACGAAGGTCACCGACGACGGGTTCACGGCGCGGCCGTTGCGATAGAGTTCGTAATGGAGATGCGGGCCGGTCGACAGGCCGGTCGAGCCGATATAGCCGATCACCTGACCGCGACTGACACGCTGGCCGGGGCGCACCGCGATGCGGCTCATATGACCATAGCCGGTGCCAAGCCCGTTGCCATGGTTGAGCTTGACGAAATTGCCGTAACCGCCGTGACGCCCGGCGATCGACACGACGCCATCGGTCACCGCATAGATTGGCGCGCCATAACCGCCGCCGAAATCGATGCCACTGTGCATCCGGCGATAGCCAAGGATCGGATGACGGCGCATCCCAAACGTCGAGGTGATGCGGCCGTTGGTCGGACGCGCCATGCCGCCGCGCTGTTCGCCGACACCCGACGCCTCGAACCATTGGGTGCGGCCATCGACATTCCATTCGAGCATCGACAGCTTGGGTTTGCCGCCGCGGATCAGCCCCGCATAGAGCAGCTTGCCGGTCTCGCTCTCACCGGTTTCGGCGCGGCGATAATCGACGATGATGTCATATTCGTCATTGGCGCGAATGTCGCTGCCGACCGAAATCTGGCGGCCGATGACCCGGAGGTACGACTGAATCGCCGCGGGTGGCGCCCCGGCGGCGCGGGCCGAACGGTACAGGCTGTCGCCGACCCGGCCGCGGATGCGCAGCGGGGTGGTATCGACCGCGATCGGGATGCGTCGCATGACCAGCCGGTCGCCCTCGCGCTCCATTTCGATGCGCAAGTCAAAGCGCGCGCGCATCGCCAGCGCGTCGACCGGACGCGGCATCGTGCGCGCGGCACGGCGGCCGAGGATCAGGTCGATTCGTGTTCCCGGCGCGATGTCGGCGAGCGGCACCGCGCTCGCCACCTGATTCGCCAGCGCCTGCGCCTCGCCGCCACCGACGCCCGAGCGTTCGAGCAGGCGCGCGAAGCTGTCGCCGCTGCCCAGAGTGGCGGTGAGTTCGATCTGCGGCCGTTCGGGGGTTTGGGTCAGCGGGCGCACGGCGTCGGTCGCCGCCATATGCCGCCCGGTGTCGCCGCCCAGCGCGAGCGGCACGATCATCTGCGCGCGCGCTTCGTTGAAATCACCAGCGTCGAGTGCCGGGATGCCGCCGACGCTAAGCGGTTGAATTCCAGGAAAAGTTGCGATTGCCGTGCCGCAGAGCAGGGTTAAGGTCGCCAGCCCGCGCCACCATTCTGCCGAACCGATATTGTCGCCCAGGTCGGGAACCAGATCAAGCTGTGCCAGCCGGTCGCGCCAGCCGAGCGCGTCCGAATCAGGCGCCGTTTTCAGCGGCGCAATCGCCTGCGACATCGCGAGCGCAGCCGCATTGCCGGACATCCCCGCGATGGGTTCGTGACGCTGAAACAAATTGTAACCCCCGCCCGATGGACCTCCCTAAAACCCGGCCACCGAATGATGTTTTCCAAACCTGTCTGTAAAGAAAGGTCGTTAAAGTCAATTTAATGGCGGTTTCGCCGCCGAGGGTTGCGGCCAGTTGTGGCGAGGGTGGGATATGGTGTGCCAGCAACCGGAACGATCTTTGAACATCGCCATCACGGCGAAGGCCTGGATGACGACCCCGCCTTTCCACGCACCGGCGCGCTCCCGGCCCTCGCCGGGATGACAAATGAAGCGAGTCAGAAGATTTCTGCGCCTTCGTCGATCCGTTGTTGCGCGGCGCCCGCCGCCATGCCAGCTTGGCCGCCAAGAACATGACGTCATCCTCTTCCCAGCCGGTCAAGGCTGTCCTTGGCCCCACCAACACCGGCAAAACCCATTTGGCGGTCGAGCGTCTGACCGCCCATTCGAGCGGCATGATCGGCTTTCCGCTCCGCTTGCTGGCGCGTGAAGTTTACGATCGCGTCGTCGCGATCAAAGGGGCGGCGCAGGTTGCCTTGGTGACCGGCGAAGAACGGATCATCCCGCCCGACGCCCGCTATCTGCTCGGCACGATGGAAGCGCTGCCGATCGAGCGCGACGTGGCCTTCGTCGGCATCGACGAAGCGCAGCTCGGCGCCGATCCCGAGCGCGGCCATGTCTTTACCGACCGCCTGCTGCGCGCACGCGGCCGCGACGAGACGATGATCCTAGGGTCGGCGAGCATCCGCGGGCTGGTGAAAAATTTGATCCCCGAAGCCGAGATCGTCACCCGGCCGCGTTTTTCGACCCTAAGCTATGCGGGCACGTCAAAGCTGTCACGCCTGCCCAAACGCTCGGCGATCGTCGCTTTCTCAGCCGAAGAGGTGTATGCAATCGCCGAGATGCTGCGCCGCTTTTCGGGCGGTGCCGCGGTGGTCATGGGGGCGCTCAGCCCCAAGACGCGCAATTCGCAGGTCGCGATGTTCGAGGCAGGCGAGGTCGATTATCTCGTCGCCACCGACGCAATCGGCATGGGGCTGAACCTCGACGTCCAGCATGTCGCCTTTGCCAGTTTGCAGAAATTCGACGGGCGGCGTTTGCGTCGCCTGACGATTTCCGAAATGGCACAGATCGCCGGGCGCGCCGGGCGGCATCAGCAGGACGGCAGCTTCGGCACCGTCGGGCTGCCACAGGGTGGTTTCACCCCGGAAGAAGTCGCGGCGATCGAGGGGCATCATTTCCCGCCGCTGGCCAGCCTGTTCTGGCGCAACCCGACCCCGGGCCTTGCCTCGCTCGACCAGCTCTTGTCCGACCTCGCGCAGCCGCCGACGCAGCCGGTGCTGCGCCCGGCTCCCGAAGCGGTCGACATCGCGGTGCTCAGGCATCTGGCGGGCGACATGGAGGTACGCGCGCGCGGCAGCGATTTCGATGCGGTCCAGCGCCTGTGGGACATTTGCGGGCTGCCCGATTTTGAGCAATTGGGCGCCGAGCACCACAGCCGGACGATCTTCAAATTGTGGCAATGGCGCACCAGCGGCGACGGGATGATCGATCCCGACTGGTTCGCGCGGCGGCTGGCGAAGCTGAACGACGTCGATGGCGACATCGATCAGTTGGCGAGCCGTATCGCCGCGGTGCGCACCTTGTGCTTCATCGCGCAGCGCGGCGACTGGATCGCGGGCGCGGCCGGGTGGACCGAAGCGACGCAGGCGCTCGAATCGCGTCTGTCCGACGCGCTGCACGCGGCGCTGGCGCAGCGCTTCGTCGATCGGCGGCTGGCACTGCTGCTGCGCGACGCAGGGCAACGCCATGCCGCACTGCCGGTCGCGGTCGGACCCGACGGCACCGTTGCAGTCGATGGCGAGGCGATCGGCACGCTCAAAGGTTTCCAGTTCAAGGTCGATCCGGTGGCCAAGGCGAGCGACCACCGCATGCTGCTCGCCGCCGCCGAAAAGCATCTGCGCGCCGAACTGGCGCGCCGCGCGACGGCGTTGGCCGAGGGCGACGACAGCGCGCTGTCGCTGGTCGCCGAACCCGGCACACCGCCGCGGCTCGCTTGGCACGGCAATGCGATCGCCACCCTCGCCAAGGGACCGACGCTGGTCCAGCCGTCGATCCAGGTCGACCCGTCGCTGCGGCGGCTGGAACCCGTGCAGGTGCAGGCGATTACCGAGCGGCTGCACCGCTTTATCGCCGCGCAGCTGGCGCGGCACGCGGGCCCGCTTGCCGCGATGGGCGAGGCGGCCGGCGACCTGTTCACCCCGCCGCGCGTCCGCGCGCTGCTCGCGGCGCTGACCGACAACAGCGGCATGATCGGCCGCGCCGCGGTCGAGGACCAGCTGAACGCGCTGGCCGCCGATGAGCGACCGCAGCTGCGCAAACTGGGCTTTACCATCGGCTCGCTCGACATTTTCCATCCGACACTGCTCAAGCCCGAGGCGGTGCGCTGGCGCGCGGCGCTGATCGCGGCGCAGCAAGGGTCGCCGATGCCGGCGCTGCCGCCGCACGGCGCGGTGCTGCAAAAAGCGGGCAGTCACGCGGGTCTGACAATCGCCGGTTTTCGTCGCTGCGCCACCGGCTGGCTGCGCATCGACATGGCCGAAAAACTGGCGCGGCAAGCCCATGCGGCGCGGATGCAGGCCGCGGCGCCGCCGACCGCGCCGATCGCGGGCGGCGACGATCGCCATGACGACACCCCGATCGGCGACGACGCCGATATGGCCGCCGCCCCACCCGGCTTCGTCATCGACCCGGCGCTCGCCACCTCGCTGGGGCTCGACGGCGACACCCGGCGCGCGCTGCTGGGCAGTTTCGGGTTCCGCAGCGTCGGCGACCCTGCGCTGGAACGCTGGCGCTGGTCCGGTCTGCGCAAGCCCGACAAACGGCCGCGCCGCAAACCGCCCCGCAAGGGTGCCGACACCCCGCCGCGCGCGGTGGCGCGCGGCGACGTCCGGCGGCCGCCGGCCCATCAGGTCAAAGGCAAACGCGGCGCACCCGGCAAGCCCCGCGCCGACATTCCCCGTGCCGACCTGCCCCGCACCGATCCCCCGCGCCCGCCGCGCCCCGATCGCCCAGCACGGCGCAGTCCGTCACCGAACAGCCCGTTCGCGGGACTTGCGGCCTTACTTGCCGAAGGCCGCAAGGACTGATGGCGAGTCCCGGCGCCGCGGGCAGCATCCGGCTCGACAAGCTATTGTGGTTCCTGCGCTTCACGCGTTCGCGCAGTCTGGCGCAGGCAGTGGTCGCGGCGGGGCATATCCGGCTCGACGGGCGGCGTATCACCCGCTCGTCATGCGCAGTGCATGTCGGTCAGACATTGGTGCTGCCGGTCGGCGAGCGGATCGAAGTGGTGCGGCTGCTGATCCTGCCCGTGCGCCGCGGATCGGCGAGCGAAGCGCGGGCCTGCTACCAAAGTCTGAGCCCCGCGCCGCCCGCCACCGGCAATCCCGCTATCAACGGCAATGGAAAAGCTGTGCATGCAAACCCCGCGCCCGACCCTATCCAATGAGAGTGATTCGCAACTGCTCGCTAGGCGTTGACGCACCGACGCCCGGCGGCATAGAGGCGAGCCAAGAGAGAGATTGACGGCCCGTTTGCCGTCACCTGAGGGAGCCTGAAACCATGACCTATGTCGTCACCGATGCCTGTGTCCGGTGCAAATATATGGACTGCGTCGAGGTGTGCCCCGTCGACTGTTTCTATGAGGGCGAGAATATGCTCGTCATCAACCCCAATGAATGCATCGATTGCGGCGTCTGCGAGCCCGAATGCCCCGCCGAAGCGATCCTGCCCGACACCGAAAGCGGCCTGGAAAAATGGCTGGAAGTGAACACCAAGTTCAGCGCCGAATGGCCGAACATCACGGTGAAGAAAGAAAGCCCCGCCGACGCCGACGAGTATAAGGGTGTCGAAGGCAAGTTCGAAACGCTGTTCTCGCCCGAGCCCGGCACCGGCGACTGATCTGGAAAACGAGGGCGGGACTTTCCCGCCCTTGCCCTTTTGATGCCAACATATCCTTCATCGTCACCCCGGACTTGATCCGGGGTTCCGCTATTCGCCGCCGCCAAGCGGCACCCCGGATCAAGTCCGGGGTGACGAGAATGGGAAACACGGCGTCATTTGCCCCCTTGAAACCCTCCGCCGCCCCGCCGATGTAGGTGACCGAGGGGCCAGCCCGCCGGATTCTTCGGCGCGGCGCTCCAATAGCATAAGGACGCATTTCCAATGATCGACCCGCTCGCCGCTCTTGTCCCCGTGGTTGTCGAACAGACGAGCCGCGGCGAACGCAGCTTTGACATTTTCTCCCGCCTGCTGCGCGAACGGATCATCTTCGTCACCGGTGAGGTCGAGGATAATATGGCGTCGCTGATCACCGCCCAGCTGCTGTTCCTCGAATCGGAAAATCCGAAGAAGGACATCTATATGTACATCAACTCGCCGGGCGGCGCCGTCACGGCGGGCATGGCGATCCACGACACGATGCAATATATCCGGCCGCGCGTCGGCACGGTGTGCATCGGTCAGGCCGCGTCGATGGGCAGCTTCCTGCTCGCGGCGGGCGAGCCCGGGATGCGCGTCGCGCTGACCAACGCCCGCGTCATGGTCCACCAGCCGTCAGGCGGCGCGCGCGGGATGGCGTCGGACATCGAAATCCAGGCCAAGGAAATCCTGCGCATCCGCCGGCGGATGAATGACCTGTATGTGAAGTACACCGGCAAGTCGCTGAAAGACATCGAAAAAGCCATGGACCGCGACACCTTCCTCGAAGCCGACGAAGCCAAGGCATTCGGGCTGGTCGATCATGTCTATGACCGCCGCCCCGGCGCGCTGGAAGGCGACGCGGCGAAGGATTTGAGCGAAGGCCCGACGCCCTGAGCCGGCGAGGTTGCGGCACCGGCGCGCGGTGGCCCAAGACAAAGGCTTAACCGCATTTGTTGACGCGCGCTTGGCGCCTTGATGCTAGGCGGGACATTGCCGCGATGTCACCCAATTGCCATATTGTAATTGGGTGACCGCGGGCTAGGATAAGGACGGCACCGCCATTTCGGCGCCTGCCAAAGGAAGTTTTATGACGAAATTGAGCGGCTCGGACAGCAAGAGCACCCTCTATTGCTCCTTCTGCGGCAAGTCGCAGCATGAAGTCCGCAAGCTGATTGCCGGGCCGACCGTGTTCATTTGCGACGAATGCGTCGAGCTGTGCAACGACATCATCCGTGAAGAGATCAAGGGCGGGGTTGCCGCGCGTAAGGACGGCGCGGTACCGACGCCGCTGGAAATCTGTCACCACCTTGATGCCTATGTGATCGGCCAGAACAAGGCGAAGCGCGTCCTGTCGGTCGCCGTGCATAATCATTACAAGCGCCTGGCAAACAGCGGCCGCGGTGATGAGGTCGAACTGGCGAAGTCGAACATCCTGCTCGTCGGTCCGACCGGCAGCGGCAAGACCCTGCTGGCGCAGACGCTCGCGCGATTCCTCGACGTGCCCTTCACCATGGCCGACGCGACGACGCTGACCGAAGCGGGTTATGTCGGCGAGGATGTCGAGAATATCATCCTCAAGCTGCTGCAATCGTCCGACTATAATGTCGAAAAGGCGCAGCGCGGCATCGTCTATATCGACGAGATCGACAAGATCAGCCGCAAGGCCGAGAATCCCTCGATCACCCGCGACGTGTCGGGCGAAGGCGTGCAGCAGGCGCTGCTCAAGCTGATGGAAGGCACCACTGCGAGCGTTCCGCCGCAGGGCGGCCGCAAGCATCCGCAGCAGGAATTTCTGCAGGTTGACACGACGAACATCCTATTCATCGCGGGCGGCGCGTTTTCGGGCCTGGAAAAGATCATCGGCGACCGCCTGCAGGGCAAGTCGATCGGTTTCGGCGCGCATGTCGCCGGGCCCGACGAGCGCCGCATGGGCGAAGTGCTCAAGAATATCGAGCCCGAGGATCTGCTGAAATTCGGCCTGATCCCCGAGTTCGTCGGCCGCTTACCCGTCATTGCGACGCTCGAAGATCTCGACATCGACGCGCTGGTCAAGATTTTGGGCGAACCCAAGAACGCGCTGGTAAAGCAGTATCGCAAGCTGTTCGACCTGGAAGAGGTCGTGCTGACCTTTACCGACGACGCGCTGGTCGCGGTCGCCAAGAAGGCGATCGAACGCAAGACCGGCGCGCGCGGCCTCCGCTCGATCGTCGAGGCGATCCTGCTCGACACGATGTTCGACCTGCCCGACCTGACCGATGTGGTGGAGATCGTCGTCGATAAGGATGTCGTCGAGGGCCGCAAGGATCCGGTACGCGTCTATGCCGACAAGGTGAAAGAAGCGGCGGGCGACGCCGCCTGAGTCGCGGCGGGTGTGATCCCGCCGCAAATTGCCGAATCGACAGCCGCGTCGCGCCAAAATTGTTGCATTGCAGCAACAGTTGCCGAGAAAAACGCATTTGTCGCTGTGGATAACTCGGCGTCGGCGACGCAAATTCGTGCTTTTTTGACCTTTTCCGTCCCGTCGCGGCCCACGCGGCTTGCACTGTCACAATTGCTGTCACAATCGTGCCACATGCGGGCTTCAGGGGCGCTCGCAGGACTGGCGCGCCCCATTTCGCGCGCCTGCCGAACGACATCACACCAAGGGGACTACCTGACATGCATTTCCGTCACACGCTTGCCGCCAGCTGCGCGCTGATCCCGCTCGCGCTTCTCTCCACGCCCGCCTTTGCCCAGTCGACCGGTTCGCAGGACTTTGACGACGAAATCGTCGTCACCGGCAGCCGCACCGCCGACGTCGCTGGCGTCATCTCGCCCGACACGACCAAGGCGAAAGCCGTCCTGACTCAGGAATTCATCGAGCGCCAGTCGCCCGGCCAAACTGTCAACGACATCATCAACCAGTTGCCCGGCGTCAGCTTTCAGAACAACGATCCGTTCGGCTCGGCCGGCGGTAAATTGTCGATCCGCGGCTTCGACAACACCCGCATCAACCAGACCTTCGACGGCATCCCGCTCAACGATTCGGGTAACTATGCGCTCTATTCGAACCAACAGCTCGACCCCGAACTGATCGAACAGGTCAACGTAAACCTGGGCTCGACCGACGTCGACAGTCCGACCGCCGCCGCTTCGGGTTCGACCGTCAACTATCGTACCCGCACCCCGGGTGAAGAATTCGGCGTCAAGCTGGTCGGTTCGGCTGGTGACTTCAGCTTCTTCCGCATTTTTGGCATGATCGACACTGGCGTGTTCACCCCATGGGGCACGCGCGCTTTCTTCTCGGCCAGCACGTCGCTCAACGACACCGTGTTTGGCAACGAAGATCAGCCCGCCTTTGCCGCAACGCCGACGACTGGCGCACGCGCCGCGATCGATTCGCGCACCGGCAAGATCGACAAGCAACAGTATAACGCCAAAATCTATCAGCCGCTCGGCGACAATGGCGACTTCATTTCGGTGTCCGGCCACTACAACCAGAACCGCAACAACTTCTTTGGTTCGACCGGCCTGCGCAATGTCCACAACACCGCGTCGAACTTCGTCCCGAACATCTTTCCGCAGAGCAAGGACGACCGCGATTATGGCATCGCAAAGTGCCAGATCAACACGGTGGCCCGCCCTGGCGTCGCCGATCTGGCCAACAGCTGCGGTTCGGCTTTTGACGAACGCTTCAACCCGTCGAACACTGGCAACATCCGCGCCAACTCGCGCTTCACGCTGGCCGAAGGTCTGATCCTGACCGTCGATCCGAGCTTCCAATATGTGAAGGCGAACGGCGGCGGCACTGTGGTGGCGAATGAAGGCCGCCGGGACGTCAATCCTGCAGGCGGTCCCAGCAGTACGGCAGCTACGCGATGCCAGACCAGTCCTGCCGCGATCCAGAGCTGTCAGACCGGTTATATCGGCGGCGCGCCCTACTTCGGCCGCGACCTCAACGGCGACGGTGACATCCTCGACACGATTCGCATGCTCGCCCCGAGCCAGACCCAGACGCGTCGTTATGGCGTGATCGCCGGCCTGCGCTACGACCTCGACGACAGCAACACCGTCCGCGTGTTCTACAGCTATGATCGCGCGCGCCATCGCCAGACCGGCGAAGTCGACTTTCTGAAGCTCAACGGTTCGGCGAGCGACGTTTTCGCGGTTAACAACCCGGCGGCCGATGTCGGCGGCAACATCCTGCAAAAGCGCGACCGCAAGTCGATTGCTCTGCTGAACATGTTCGGCGGCGAATATCGCGGCGAATTCGACCGTCTGACCGTTCAGGTCGGCGGCGCGTACAAGATGTTCACGCGTGAACTGACCAACAATTGCGCGACGTCGAGCGTGACCGGCTTTGTCGAATGTTTCGGCACCAACACCGCAGGCCTCCAGGCTTGGCTCGCCGCCAATCCGACCGTGACCATTGCACCGGGCGTAACGGCGCCGGTTCAGGGGCCGCAGCAGCGCAAGCGCAAATACAACAAGTTCACGCCGAACCTTGGCCTGACCTTTGACGCGACCGACGACTTCAGCGTCTTCGCCAACTATTCGAAGGGCGTTCAGGTTCCGGGTACCGACAACCTCTACAACGCCTTCTACTTCCCGGCAGACACCGAATCGGCCAACCCGATCCCGGAAACCACCGACAACTTCGACGTCGGTGTCCGCTATCGTACCAGCCAGGTGCAGGCACAGGTCGGTCTGTGGTACACGATCTTCAACGATCGCCTTGCCTCGTCGTTCGATCCCGAAACCGAGCGTAACGTGTACCGCAACCTCGGTCGTGTCGACAAATATGGCATCGACGCCAGCATCTCGTACCGCCCGGTCGACAACTTCTCGATCTACGCCTTCGGTTCGTACCTGAAGTCGAAGATCAAGGATGATGTCCAGAACGGCATCTGCACCGCGGCGCAGGTAACCGCCGGGCAGTTCCGCTGCACCACCGTTGGTGGTCCGGCATTCGCGCTGACCGCCGGAAAGCGTGAATCGGGTTCGCCGACCTACACCTTCGGCGGCCGCGCACAGGGCAAGCTTGGCCCGATCGAACTCGGTGCGCAGGTCAAGCGCACCGGCCCGCGCTACGTCAACGACCAGAATCTGCCGCTGCTGCAGACGGTCAATGGGGTCGCGAACACCGTGGTCTATCCCTCAAAGACCCCGGCCTATACGATCGTCGATCTCGACGCGCGCATCGGTCTGGAATGGGCGGGCCTCAACGAAACCACCTATATTCAGCTCAACGTCACCAACCTGTTCGACAAGCTGTATGTCGGCGGCTTCGACGGCCAGCTGGCCGATAACTCGGTCCCGTTCGTGCAGATCGGCGCACCGCGCGCCTTTATCGGCTCGATCGTCGTCGGCTTCTAAGCCGCACGAGCAGACACGAAAACGGGGCGCGGGAGGAAACTCCCGCGCCCCGTTTTCTTTGTACGAAATACTTGGCGGGGGTGGTGCCAAAAAGGTCCGGCGATCAGCCCGCAGCAATGCGGCGGGCGGTGTCCTGGACCAGCGCGATCATGTTGGGGACGCCCTGGGTGCGGTTCGACGACAGCTGGCGCGTGAGGTCGAAGGGCGCGAGCGCGGCGGCGATGTCCATGCCCGCGACTTCGGCCGCCGGTTTGTCCTGCACCGCGGCGAGGACGAGCGCGACGATGCCCTTGGTGATCGCGGCGTTACTGTCGGCGAGGAAATGCAGGCGGCCCCCCTCCTGCGGCACCGGATAGACCCAGACGCTGGCGCTGCAACCGCGGACCAGAGTCGCGTCGGTCTTGAGCGCGTCCGGCATCGGTTCCAGTTCGCGGCCGAGTTCGATCAACAACCGATAGCGATCGTCGCCGTCGAGGAAATCATATTCGTCGTGGATGTCGGTCAGGCTGCGCATGGCGGCGGCACTGGCAGATTTGGGGCGATGGGGGAAGAGCGTCAGGCCCAAAATGCCCGTTCGTGTCGAGCGAAGTCGAGACACCCGTCGGGTCAGCGCAAGGCCGATGGGCATCTCGACTTCGCTCGATGCGAACGGTTTTCCCGCTTAGAGGTCCACCCCCGCTGCGATCGCTTCGAGCTTGCGCAGCCGTTCTTTCAGATCGGCGATTTCGATCCGCGATCCGGCGTGGGGTACGGTGGCGTCATGGGTGACGGACACATGCCCTGCGGCGAGTTCTTCGCGTTTCAGCTGGATCCAGTCGCGCCAGCCGCGCAGCGCGGCCAGGCTCATGATGGTCAGGGCGGTCAGCGCAACGGCGCTGACCATCAGGTTGGTGGCAAGGTCAGACGTAATGGTGGCCATGATGCGGCTCCTTCTTCGTCACGGTCGTCAGGAGGGCGACCGGTCGCGCAGCCGTTCGATTTCCTCATCGAGCGTCACGGCGCGGTTGTGGTCGGTGGCGATGCGTTCGAGCACCTGGATGCGGTCCTTGAGCGCGCGGATTTCGGATTGCAGTGCCTTGGTCTCGGCATTGTCGGCGGGGGCGGCGAAAAACTCGTTGCCCTTGTTGTCGCGGCGCACTCCATATTTGGCGCGGACGACGCTGCCGATGGTGACGATCAGGACGATGCCGATAACCATTTCAAACGGGTTCATGGGGGATCCTTCCGTATTATTTTATCGTTGCTGCAATTCAGTTCAGCGGAGCGTCGCGCAGTTTTTCGATCTCGTCGGCGACGTCAATTCCCTTGTCGGTAACGATCCGTTCGAGCACGCGCACTCGCTGCTCCAGCCGTTCGGTCGCCGCCGCATATTGGGCAGCCTTTTCGGCGGTCATTTCGGACTGCTTTTCGATCATTTTCTGCTGATGCTTCGACCAGAAGATGAAACCGGCAAGCAGAAAGGGAGCGAGGGGGATCAGGATCCAGATGGTATCGCCCATGACGGATCTCCTCAGTTCGCCGGGCGCCGCAGCGCCTCGATCTCGTGGCTCAGCCGGCTGCTCTCGTCGGTGACGATCCGCTCGACCACCGCGAGGCGGTCTTTCACCGAACCCAGTTCGGCGCGCAGCTGGGCATTTTCCTGGCTGATCAGCTTGACGCGTTCCATCGCCTCGTCGCTGGTCTTGGGATAGACCGCCTTGCCCCAGCTGTTTTCGAGCGGATAGCCGTTCTTGACGCGGAGCCAGGTGGTGAAGATCCAGCCGCCGATTGCGGCGAGGCCCAGAACCGCCATCCCCGGGGCGATGGTATTCAATAATTCGGCGTTCATTGTCGTTCCCCTCAGCGCAGGCGGTCGATTTGGTCGGCGAGCTGCGCCGCCTGACCGTTGGTTTCGGTCGCGATGCGTTCGAGCACCGAAATCCGCTCTTCAAGGCGGCTGACCTGGCCTGCCAGCTTGGCATTGTCGTCGGTCAGCAGCGCGATTTTTCGATCAGCGTCGGGGTCGGTTCGATGAACCGTGCCACCCCATTCATTTTCCACCGGATAGCCGTGCTTGGCGCGGATCCAGGTGGTGAACATCCAGCCGCCGATCGACAATGCGATAATGGCGAGGACGAAACCGGTACCCCCGAAATTCATCTGTCTTCTCCCTGTTGCGTGTCAGCCGCCGCTCAGCGCAGGCTTTCGATCTCGTCGGCGAGCCGACGGTTGTGGCTGGTGTAGTACAATTCGATGTCGGCCAGGCGGCGGTCGATGTCGCGGAAGCGCGACTTGATGTCGCGGGTTGACGCGGTCGGGTTGCTGCGCACCCCCTGCCAGAATTTCGCTTCTTCGTTCGAGCCATAGAGCGCGAAGGGTTTGGGCGTGCCCATCCAGGCGATCATCCAGTAGGCGATCAGCGTCCAGGGAAAGCCCCCCATCAAGGTGAGCAGGACCGCGCCGACGCGGACCCAGAGGACGTCGATGCCGCTGTAATCGGCGATCCCGGCACACACACCGCTCCATTTGGCGTTCTGCTTGTCGAGGTAGAATTTCGTGCGGCTGGCAGACATCTCAGTTCCTCCGGCTGGTATTTTCGAGTTGCGCCAGTTCTTCATCGCTACGCACCGCGGGGCGGAAGTCGGGATGGTCGGCGCTGATGATGCGTTCGACGGTGTGCAGGCGGCTTTCGAGCCGGCGCGCGGTGTCGTACAATTCGTCGAGCAACTGCTCGTCTTCTCCGGTCAGCGTTTTGGCCTGTTTCCACTTGGTAATGTAGTGGAGGATCAGCCAAGGCAGACCGAGGAAGAGCGTTCCGATGACGATCGGAATAACGATGACTTCTTCCATCGGTCTGATCCCTTATTGCTTGCTGACCTGGGCGGCCTTAAGCGCGGCGAGCTCGTCGGCGACCTTGTCGGCAGCCTGGAGTTCGGCGATCTCCTCGTCGAGCGACTTCTTATAGCCGAGGTTCAGCGCATCGGCGCGGCCTTCGGCTTCGTCGACGCGGCGTTCGAGGATTTCGAAGCGCGAGAAGGCATCTTCGACGCGGTCGCCATTGGTCATTTCGCGCAGCTTATACTTGTTCTCGGCGCTTTCGAGGCGCGTCGAGACGTTCGACTGGCGGGCGCGCGCTTCGCTGAGCTTTTTCTGCAGCTTGGCGATGTCGTCTTCATAACCCTTGAGCGCGTCGTCGAGGACGGCGATCTCGGCTTTCAGGCGCTCGGCCATGTCACCGGCCTTCTGCTTTTCGACCAGTGCGGCGGTGGCCAGGTCTTCGCGGTCCTTCGACAGCGCGAGTTCGGCTTTTTCCTTCCAGCTGTCTTGCAGGCTTTCCAGCTTGGTGATGTGGCGGCGCATTTCCTTTTGATCCGCAATCGTGCGGGCGGCGGAAGCACGGACTTCGACGAGCGTTTCGTTCATTTCGAAGATGATCTGGCGGATCATCTTTTCGGGATCTTCGGCCCGGTCGAGCAGGTCAGTGACGTTAGCGGCGATGATGTCGCGGGTGCGTGAAAAAATACCCATTTGAAAAACTCCTGTCGAAATCATGAGACCTTGGTCTGCTGTCTCAAAAAAAGGCTGGTGCCGGGGCGGGGCAAGGGGGGAGAGTGCCCCGGCACCAGTGCCGGTCAGGCCAAAGCGCTGACCGCCGGGGACATGACAGCGACGACCAACGGGCCGGCAAGATTGCCGGAGACACTGGCCGCGATCTGCGGCTGGTCGATCACGCCGACGAGGATGGCCAACGCTCCCGCCGTGCTCAGCACGAAAGTGGCGACTTGGGCATACATCGACTTCATGGTTCAACCTTCCCTGATCTTTTTCGCTGCACCGGCACGATGTGTGTCGGTTCGCTGGAAACTATGCAGACACCATGCCAATTGCGGCAAGCGGCGCAAAACCGCGCAACTTCACGCGCCAATGACCTTCCGCATCGATTTGCCTTGCCAACCAGCGGGAAATTTTGCCAATGATTGGGAATGGAGCGCGAAACCCAATTTATCGGCCAGTCGGCGGCGTTTCAGGACGCGGTCGAACGCGCCAGTCTGGCGGCCTCGCTCGACCGTCCGGTGCTGGTGATCGGCGAGCGCGGCACCGGCAAGGAGCTGATCGCCGAGCGGCTGCACCGCCTGTCGACGCGCTGGGACCGCCCTTATGTGATCTTGAACTGCGCCGCGATGCCCGAGACGCTGATCGAGAGCGAGCTGTTCGGGCATGAGGCGGGCGCCTTCACCGGCGCGACGCGCACCCGCGCGGGACGGTTCGAAGAGGCCGACGGCGGCACCCTGTTCCTCGATGAGCTGGCAACGATGTCGATGGGTGCGCAGGAACGGCTGCTGCGCGCGGTCGAATATGGCGAGGTCACCCGCGTCGGATCATCGCGTCCGATCCGCGTCGATGTGCGCATCGTCGCGGCGACCAACGAGCATCTGCCGGCGCTGGTCGACGAAAACCGGTTTCGCGCCGATTTGCTCGACCGGCTGTCGTTCGAGGTGATCACCCTGCCCCCGCTGCGCGCGCGCGAGGGCGATATCGAGGTGCTCGCCACCTATTTCGGCCAACGCATGGCGACCGTCCTCGGTTGGGAAGAATGGCCGGGCTTCGGCCCGCGCGCGCTGGCGGCGATGGAGGGCCACGACTGGCCCGGCAATGTCCGCGAACTGCGCAACGTCATCGAACGCGCCATCTATCGCTGGGCCGATCCCGAGAAACCGGTCGATGCAGTGAATTTCGATCCGTTCGCCAGCCCATGGCAGCCGGTGGTCCGTCAGTCCGCAGCAAAGGCGGAAGGCGGCACATCCCCCGTCCCCGCCGAACCCGCGTCCGCATCGACCGCGATGCCGACCGGCCCGGTCAGCGACCTGCGCGCCGCGGTCGATGCCTATGAACGACAGATTTTGTCCGACACGATGGCGCGCTGCCGTTTCAACCAGAAGGTCGCGGCCGAAGCGCTGGGGCTGAGTTACGACCAGATTCGTCATGCGTTGAAGAAGCATGGATTGAATCAATAGCGTCACCTTTGATCCTGCCTGTGGCGAAGCCATGGGAGGTGGCAGCCCGGAGGGCTGACGGAGGGGCCATGAGCTACCGTAGCAATGCCCCACCATCCCTTCGCTTCACGAGCAGTCCCCCTCCCCATCGCTTCGCGACAGGGAGGATTATGGTCTACTGCCCAGGCAGCTGTCCGCTCAACGCCTCGACCACCGCATCCTGCGTCGACACCATTTCCGCCAACCGGTCGCGCAGCGCGTAGATTTCGGGCAGACCGTCGATCGCCTCCGCAACGCTGCGGTCGAGATACAGCCGGTCGATGTCGGCGAGCGCCGCGGTGAGCGGGGCGCGGGTGGCGGTCAGGCGCGAGATGGCCTGCTGCGCGACGACCCAGCGCTCGCTGGCGACTGCGGCGCCCGCAGCGGCGGAAACAAGCGACGCGGCGGTGTTCCGCTCGGCAGCGAACGCCTGCTGCGCCGCGGCAGCGTCCGATTCCCAGCGCCCGAGGCGACCGCCAAGATCAGCCGGCAGCGGCCCCGGCGGCGCCACGACGACCGGGGGCGGCGCGACGTCGAATCGTCCCTCGACCGATCGTTTGGCGAGCGACGGCGCGCCTGTATTTTGCGCCGCGGCACAGGCCGACAGCGACAAGGAGGCGGCAACGGCCAATGACAAGGTAAGAACGGTGCGCTTCATCGCCGCCTCTGATATGGGTGCTGGCGCAAGGCAGCAAGTACCGAATCGGCGGTGCGCCGTGTCATTCGCGATCTGACCCGCTTTTCGCTCGAAAAGCGCGGGATTTGGCGGTTGACAGCGAAGCGCTGGCTCGCTAGTGGCGCTGACTTTCCCGCATGTCGGAAAAATCGCCTGCTTCGGTGGGTGATCGGTAGCGCGGGTGATTTAGTTTTTTGATTGGATGGAAGACCATGTTCGCAATCGTGCGCACGGGCGGCAAGCAGTATCGCGTCGCCGCTGGAGACAAGATCGCCGTTGAAAAGATCGACGGCGAAGCTGGTGATACCGTGTCGCTGGGCGACGTCCTGCTGGCCGGTGACGGCGGCGAAGTGAAGAGCGCCGATGGCCTCGTCGTTTCGGCCGAAATCATCGCCCAGACGCGCGGCGAAAAGGTCATCGTGTTCAAGAAGCGCCGTCGGCACAACTATCGCCGTCGCAACGGTCACCGCCAGTCGCTGACCCTGCTGCGCATCCTGGCCGTCGGCGAAGCCAAGAAGGCCGCGCCGAAAAAGGAAGCCGCACCGAAGGCCGAAGCCGCTCCGGCGACCGAAGCCAAGGCTGCTGCGCCCGCCAAGGAAGCACCGGCCAAGGCCGCTGCCGCGAAGGAAGCCGCGCCGAAGAAGGCTGCTGCTCCTAAGAAGGAAGCTGCCCCCAAGGCTGAAGCTGCCGAAAAGAAGCCCGCTGCCAAGAAGGCAGCCCCCAAGAAGGAAGCCTGAGCGCGGCAACGCGGCTCGGCCCCTGCAACGAATTAAGGAGCATCAGTCATGGCACATAAGAAAGCAGGCGGTTCATCGCGCAACGGTCGCGACTCAGCCGGCCGCCGCCTTGGCGTGAAGAAGTTCGGCGGTCAGGAAGTGATCGGCGGCAACATCATCGTGCGCCAGCGCGGCACCAAGGTGTATCCGGGCGCCAATGTCGGCATGGGCAAGGACCACACGCTGTTCGCGACCGCGGACGGCCATGTCCGATTCCACGACGGCAAGCTAGGCCGCAAATTTGTGTCGGTCGACGCCATGGCTGAAGCCGCCGAATAAAGGACGATCTGCACGGGTCGCCCACCAAGGGATGACCCGGAACGGTCCTTTCCGCTCGCAGCGGAAACAAAGTTCGAAAAGAGGGAGACGGGTCACCCCCGGACTCCCTTTTTTCTTGCCTGCCTTCCGTCACTTGGCGGCCCATCTCGGGAAACGGGCGCGAAAAACGGGACATCCATCTCCCTCGACAACGACTGTCGTCAAAGCGTCACCATCGGGCGCCAAGGCGGCGGCAATTGGGAGTTAAAAGCATGTTCGCGCGTACCGAAAGATTGTTGCTGCGGCCCGGCTGGCAGGAAGATGCCCCGGCGCTGGCCCGGGCGATTGGCGACGAAATGATCGTCCGCAATCTTGCCAGCGCGCCCTGGCCCTATAGCGAGGACGATGCCCGGACATTCCTGGCCAGTTGGTCGAGCGCCAGCCCCAGCCGCTTTCTGATGGTCCAGCGCACTGCCAGCAACCCGCGCATCATCGGCTGCATCGGCATGGACCGAATGGACGATGGCTCGGTCGAGCTCGGCTATTGGGTTGCGCGGCCGTTCTGGGGGCTGGGCTATGCGACCGAGGCCGGTCGGCACATGATCGACCTGGCGCGCACGATGGGCATCCGCAACCTGGTGGCGTCGCATTTCGTCGATAACCCGGCGTCGGGTTCGGTGCTGCGCAAGCTCGGCTTTCGGCCGACCGGGCGCGAAGTCGTTCGCGCCAGCCGGGGGCGCGGCACCCCGGCCCCGACGATCGAATATGCGCGCGCCATCGCGGCGCCGGGCAATGACAAGGATGACGCCGACGACCCGGTCGCCATGCTAGGCAAATCCCGATGGCCCGCCGAAATGCGCGACGACTGGCGATTGCAGGCGGCGTAAAAAGAGTACAGCCCCTCCACGCGGAGGGGCTGCGCCAAGCGTCAGCGTCCCAGCTTGCTCGCCATGCCCATGATGTCGTCGAGTGGATTGCCGTCGCCGTCGAGGTCGAGCATGTTAGCCAAGCGGCCCAGCCCGCCGCCGCCGGCCGCCGGTGCTGCGCCGCCACCCATTGCGCCGCCCAGCACATTGCCGAGCATCCCGCCAAGGCCGCCGCCCGCGCCGCCGCCCAGCGCGCCGCCGATCAGGTCACCCAAGCCGCCGCCGCCCTGCGACTGACCGCCCTGCTTGGCCATGTAGCCCGCGACCATCATCGCGAGGATCGGCAGCATTTTCTTGAGCAGCCCCGAATCGAGGCCGGTCTGTGCAGCGGCTTGTCCCGCCACGGTGCGGCTGACGTCTTTTGATCCGAAAATCTGGCCGAGCACATCGTTGCCCGGCGCAACCGGGGTCGGCTGCGGCCCCAACACCGAATCGAGCAGCCCGCCGCCGCCCAGCTGGCCGAGGAGGCCGCCCAATCCCTCGATCCCGCCCGATTGCGCCTGTTTCTTGAAGCCACCGAGAATCGCGGGCAGCAGCGCGTCGGCGCCCTGTTTCGCCATGGCGGGCGGAATGCCCAGATCTTTCGCCATCGATTCGATGCCGCCAGCCTGCGCCAAAATATCGGTCAGGTTCATGTTGCACTCCTCCCACTCCGGCGCCAATCGGACCGCGCCGCTGCCGCCGACTATAAGCAGCGGACGGGCCGAGGACGAGTCGTTCATTTGGCTGTCATTTCCAAATGCATAGTCCTAGCCTGCGGTCATTCGACTCGCCCGTTCCGGGCCGGGCCGCGGTTTAGTGGGAGTGAAATCATGGGCATTTTCAGCAGCATCAAGGATGCAATTTTCGGCAAGAAGGCGGTCGCCGCCGAGCCCGCTGCACCGGCCGCGCCGAACCCGGTCGGCAGCGCGCTCGACGCCGCCACCAGTGCGATGGCGGCCGCCGCAGCCGCACCGCCCGCCGAAGTCGATGTCGATGCGATCCTGACCGCCGAGGCGGCCGGCAAAGATCTCAACTGGCGCACCTCGATCGTCGATCTGATGAAGCTGCTCGACATCGATTCGAGCCTCGCCAACCGCAAGGAACTGGCAACCGAGCTGGGTTACACCGGCGAACTTGACGGCAGCGCCGAAATGAACATCTGGCTGCACAAGGCGGTGATGCGCGAACTCGCCGCGAACGGCGGCAAGGTGCCCGCCGATCTGACCGACTGACGAACCGCGGATAAAATTCGTTCGGGGGCGGGCAAGCATCGGCTTTCCCGCCCCCTTTTCATTGACCGTCACGCCGCGCCGCTTAGACAGGTTTCAACAGAAACAAGGTTGCAAGGGAGCCGCCACGTGCATCACCGCCTGTCCACCCCGTTCACCCGCCGCCAAACGATGGCCACGCTCGGCACCGGCGCCGCGGGCCTTGCGCTGGCTGCGTGCAGCCGCGAACCGGCCCGCATCGCTGGTGCGCCGCCCCCGGCTGCGCAGTCGCCGCAAGCCCAGGCAGAAGCGGTGCTCACCCTGGCCGCCGACAACCTCCTCACCCATTCGCCCGAAGGCGCGACGTCGCTAGGGATCGACACCGGCGATCGTGCGGCGATGCGCGGCAAGCTGGCCGACCGCTCGGCGGCGGGTCAGCTGGCGCTGGCGGACACGCTGATGCGCGACCTGGCGCTGCTCAACGATGTCGATACGCGCCCGCTCGACCATGCGACCCGCACCAGCGTCGCGGTGGTGCGCAGCGCTTACAGCGTCGCGCTCGCCGGTTTTTCGCAGCCCTACGGTGATGTCGCGGTCGGCGGCTGGCGCAACACGCCCTATGTCGTGATCCAGAATGTCGGCGCCTATATCGACGTGCCGCGCCTGCTGACCAGCGACCAGCCGGTCAAGACCAGCGCCGATGCCGAGGCGTATCTGGCGCGCCTGGGCGCCTTTGCCGGCGTCCTTGATGGCGAGACCGAACGGCTGCGCGCGGCGGGCGGACAGGGCCTGATCGCCCCCGCCTTTCTGATCGACAAGGCCTTGCCGCAGATCGAGGCGACGCTGGCCGACGCGCGCCGCGGCGGCAGTCTGGCCGACGCGCTGGCGACAAAGACGCGCGACGCGGGGCTGGCGGGCGACTGGGGCGCCCGCGCAGGCGCCATCGCTCGCGGCCCGGTCAGCGCAGCGCTCGAACGCCAGCTCGCCGAACTCAAGGCACAGCGCCCGCGCGCCACGATGGACGCCGGGCTGTGGGCGCGGCCGGGCGGCGACGAATGGTATGCCTGGGGGCTGCGCGCCAGCACGACCACGACGATGACCCCCGATGAAATCCATCGCATGGGCCGCGCCGAACTGGCCGAGTTGCAGGGGCAGATGGACCCGATCCTGAAGCGGCTGGGCTATACGCAGGGATCGGTGGGCGACCGGATGAACGCGCTGGCCAAGGATCCGCGCTTTCAGTTTCCGAACAATGACGCCGGCCGCGCCGAAATCATGGCGTATATCCAGACCTGGCTCGGCAAGATTCGCGCCGAAATGCCGCGCGCGTTCCGCACGCTGGTGCGCGGCAATGTCGAGGTGAAGCGCCTGCCGCTCGCCGAGGAGCCTGGCGCACCTGCGGCCTATGGCGGAGCGGGGTCGATCGACGGCAGCATTCCGGGGAAATTCTGGATCAACCTGCACACCACCGACCTGCACAGCAAATACTCGCTGCCCGACCTGACGTTTCACGAAGCAATTCCGGGCCATGTCTGGCAGGGTGAATATGCCAACCAGATGCCGCTCATCCGCACCATGCTGGCGTTCAATGCCTATTCGGAGGGCTGGGCGCTCTATGCCGAGCAGCTGGCCGACGAGCTCGGGCTCTATGACGATTTCGAGGTTGGGCGGCTGGGATATCTGCAATCGCTGGCGTTCCGCGCCTGCCGCCTGGTCGTCGATACCGGCCTCCACGCCAAGCGCTGGACCCGCGAACAGGCGGTCGCGTTCTTCGTCCAGGAGAATGGCTCAAACCCGCTCGAAGTCGCAAGCGAGGTCGATCGCTATTGCAGCTGGGCCGGACAGGCGTGCGGGTACAAGGTCGGGCATAGCGAGATCGGGCGGCAACGCGGCCTCGCGCAAGCGGCGCTGGGGCCGAAATATGATCTGCGCGATTTCAACGACGTGGTTGTGAAGGGCGGCAATGTCCCGCTCGACGTGCTGGCGCTGAATGTCGCGGAGTATGTGGCGGGGGCGAAGGGTTAGGTCGGCCCGCCGATAATTGCAGTTCGCACAAACCCATTCAGCCACAACGATGACCGCCCCACCGCCGTTCGTGCTGAGCTTGTCGAAGCACCGTTCTTCTTTCTTGCGACGCTGAAAGAAAGAGCAGCCCTTCGACAAGCTCAGGGCGAACGGATTTGGGACAAGTTTGGGGCTTGGCGGTTTTGCGCGAGTGCGATGACCGCAACGCTCATGGCAAAGGCGCCAGATCCGGTTCGACAAAGCCCCGCCGCGCGGCCACCGAAAACAGCAGATCGCGGCTGTAGAAGCGCAGCGGCCAGTCGCGGCGGCCGACATCGCACAGCAGCATCGCATTGACGCGCGCCGCCAGTTCGGTCTCGTCCGTATCTGACAGGAACCATCGCACCCCCGCGACATAGGTGCGGGTGATGCTGTCGTGATAGCCCTGCATGTCATCGTTCACGCCGCCGACGCTTTCATTGAAGCGGCGGATGATGGTGCCGATTTCGGCATCGACATCAATATCGGGCCGCTCGCTGAGCAGCCAGAGGCAGGCGCCCAGATGCGCCTCGTGCGTCCAAGCCGCGCGCGGCAGGGTGCAGGCCAGCAACCCTTCGCCGATCGCGCGGATGTCGGTGTCGCGCGCGAACAGGCGCGGTTTATGGTCGGTGGTCATTGTCCGGTCCTTCCGGGTGATTGAGCACCCGGAAGTTGTCCGGGTCAATTATGCTGCGACGGCGGCCTGCGGTGCCGCCTGGCGGACGCCTTCGTCGACATGGTCCGCAAATTGCGCGAAATTGTCGATGAATTGGCCGACCAGTGTTTGCGCGGTACGGTCATAGGCGGCCTTGTCGGCCCACGCTTCGCGCGGGTCGAGCAGCGCGCTGTCGACGCCGGGAACCGCAACCGGTACCATGAAGCCGAAGTTGGGATCCTTGCGGAATTCGGCGTCGTTCAGGCTGCCGTCGAGCGCAGCGTTGAGCAGCGCGCGGGTCGCCTTGATCGGCATCCGCTTGATCCCGTCCATCGTCGCCATGCCGCCGGTCCAGCCGGTGTTGACCAGCCAGCACTGGACGCCGCCCTTGGCGATTCGCTCTTTCAGCAGGTTGCCGTATACCGACGGATGACGCGGCATGAACGGCGCGCCGAAGCAGGTCGAGAAGGTCGCCTCGGGCTCGGTCACGCCGATTTCCGTCCCCGCGACGCGCGCGGTGTAGCCCGACAGGAAGTGATACATCGCCTGATCGGGGGTCAGCTTGGCGATCGGTGGCAGCACGCCATAGGCATCGGCGGTGAGCATGATGATGTTCTGCGGCACCGGCCCCATATTCTGTTCCGACGTGTTCGGAATGAAATCGATCGGGTACGAACCGCGGCTGTTCTCGGCGAGGCTGGCGTCGTCGAAATCGAGTTCGCGGGTCACCGGATCGATCACGACATTTTCGAGCACGGTACCGAAGCGTTTGGTCGTCGCGAAAATCTCGGGTTCGGCTTCGGGCGACAGGCGGATCATCTTGGCGTAGCAGCCGCCTTCAAAATTGAAGACCGCGGTGTCCGACCAGCCATGTTCGTCGTCGCCGATCAGCGTACGCGACGCGTCTGCCGACAAGGTCGTCTTGCCGGTGCCACTGAGGCCAAAGAACACCGCGGTATCGCCGTTCGGACCCATGTTCGCCGAGCAGTGCATCGGCATCACGCCCTTCACCGGCAGCAGATAGTTGAGGATGCCGAACACCGACTTCTTCATTTCGCCGGCGTACTGCGTGCCGCCGATCAGGATCAGCTTTTCGGTGAAGTTGACCGCAATGACGGTTTCGGTGCGCGAGCCATGCTTCGCCGGGTCGGCGCGGAAGCTGGGCAGGTCGATAATCGTATATTCGGCCGCGAACGCCGCCAGCTCCGCCGCGGTCGGGCGACAGAGCAGGGTGCGGATGAACTGGCTGTGCCACGCGAATTCAGTGATCACCTGTACGCCGACACGGTGTTCGGGCTGCGAGCCGCCGAACAGCTGCTGGCGATAAAGACGCGGGCGCGCCGCCATGTGCGCGAGGAAATCGGCCTTCAGCGCCGCGAAATGTTCGGGGGTCATCGCCACATTGGTCTTGCCCCACCAGATAGTGTCCGCCGTCTCGGCGTCCTGAACGATGAACTTGTCCTTGGCACTGCGGCCGGTGTGCTTGCCGGTTTCGACAACCAGCGGGCCATCCTTAGCCAGCAGGCCTTCGCCATGGCGGATCGCGTCCTCGATCAGCGCCGAGGTACCCCAGTTTTCGGCCACCTCCGCCTGCGTTTCGACGGTCTGATTGCCGATCGCCACCTGTGTCATCGTCCAAGCCTTTCCCATGTCCGTCAGCCCCGATTGCATAGGTATGCAGGAGATGCCGCACAAAAGGGCAGGCCCGCATTACCATGGGTGCCGACGTGACGCCGATTCCGTAAATCAAGGGTCGCGTTAGCGAGGATGAAGGGGGAGGTCAAAAGATTCCAGCGCCCTCATGGTGAGCCCTGGGCGCCACAAATAGGGACAGTCCCTGTCTATTCGCGCCCGAAACTTTGGCCCCAAGCGCCATTTAAATTCAATGGGGACTGTCCCTATTTATGGCTCGCGCTGCAATCTGCGCGCTGTTGTCGCGGCACCATGGATCGGCTAACCCAGCCACCGGCCCAGCCCAACGGAAAGAGCATGACGGCAACCATCGCGCTGGTCGACGACGACCGCAACATTCTGCAATCGCTCTCCATCGCGCTCCAGGCCGAGGGGTTTGTGACGCGCGTCTATTCCGATGGCGAGGCAGCGCTCAAACCGCTGATCGACAATCCGCCCGACCTCGCCGTCTTCGACATCAAGATGCCGCGCATGGACGGGCTGGAGTTGCTGCGCCGTTTGCGCGAGAAAAGCCAGCTGCCGGTCATCTTCTTGACCAGCAAGGACGACGAGATCGACGAGGCGCTGGGACTCGCGATGGGCGCCGACGATTATATCGCCAAACCCTTCTCGCAGCGGCTGGTGATCGCGCGCATCCGCGCCATCCTGCGCCGCGTCGAGCTGAACCAGAATGCCCTCGCCGCCGACGACGAGCCGGTGGCTGAGCCGATCACCCGCGGGCGGCTGAGCATGGATCCGGCGCGCCACAAGGTCGCGTGGGACGGCAAGGATGTGACGTTGACCGTCACCGAGTTCCTGATCCTGGAAACGCTGGCCGCGCGCCCCGGCATCGTGCGCAGCCGCAACCAGTTGATGGACGCCGCCTATCAGGACGATGTCTATATCGACGACCGCACCATCGACAGCCACATCAAGCGCCTGCGCCGCAAGTTCCGCGAGGTCGATCCCGAATTCGACGCGATCGCGACGCTCTATGGTGCGGGTTACCGCTTTGCCGACGATGTCTGAGGCGCTCGGCCCCGACGCCAGCCTTGCCGAGCAGGAGGAATCTCCGCTCGTCTGGTCGGCGCGCTGGTCGCTGACCACGCGCATCCTGGCGGTCAACATTCTGGCGGTGGCGCTGCTCGCGGGTGGTTTCTATTATCTCGACACCTATCGCAGCCGACTGGTCGATACGCGGATCGAGGTGATGAAAGACCAGCTCGCGATGCTCGACCGCGCGCTGGAGGCGGCCCGCCCCGACCAGCGCGAGACGCTGATCAGCGAATTTGCCGCGGCAACCGAATCGCGGCTGCGCTTTTACGATGCCGATGGGCGGCGCATTTCCGACAGTTTCGAGACCGGTCCCGCGACCTACACCTTGCGTGACCCCAATTTGCAGGTGTGGCAGCGCGATGCCGCGCGCGCGATGGATCGCGGCATCGACTGGATCGTCGGCGCCCCCTCCTACCCCGATTTTCAGGAACCGGCAGTCGATACCGCCACGGCCTGGCCCGAGGTGATCGAGGCGCAGCGCGGCGGGTCCACGGCGAGCCGCTTCCGCTACGCCCCCGAACGCACCCCGCTGCTGAGCGCCGCGAGCGTCGTCGATCTGGAAGCGCCGCAGACGGTCCTCATGACGCTGAACGCGCGCGACATTACCCGCACCGTGCGCGCCGAGCGCCTCCGCCTCGCGATCGTCGTCGCGATGGTCCTGATTACGTCGGTGTTGCTGTCGTTGTTTCTGGCGCGCACCATCGTTCGCCCGCTGCGGCGGCTGGCACGCGCCGCGGTCCGCGTTCGCCTTGGCCGCGCGCGCGAAGTGGTCGTCCCGCGTCTGCCGAGCCGCCGCGACGAAATCGGCACGCTGGCGCGCGCACTGTCCGACATGACGCAGGCGCTGCGTCAGCGCATCGACGCGGGCGAACATTTTGCCGCCGATGTGACGCACGAGCTGAAAAATCCGATCGCGTCGGTGCGTTCGGCGATCGAGGGGCTGGGCCGCGTCAAGAATGACGAGCAGCGCGCGCAGCTGCTCGCGATCGCCGACGAGGATGTCCGTCGGCTCGACCGGCTGGTCAACGACATCAGCGAGGCGAGCCGCGTCGATGCGCAATTGTCGCGTACCCGGTTCGAGCCGATCGACGTCGGGATGATGATCGAATCGATGCTCGCGTCGCGCGCCGCACGGATCGATGCCGACGCGCCGCACCCCCGCATCGCCTTTGCCCGCCCGCGCAAGGGGACGACCCTGGTGATGGGCGATGGCCACCGGCTGGAGCGGGCGATCGACAATGTCATCGACAATGCGATCAGTTTCTCGCCACCAACAGGGCTGGTCTGCATCGCCGCGACACGGCTGAGCGACGAGGTGCATATCCGGGTCGATGACGACGGACCCGGGATCGATCCCGACCAGCGCGAGGCGATTTTCCGCCGTTTTCACAGCGAACGTCCGGCGGGTGAGGCCTTTGGCCGCCACAGCGGCCTGGGCCTGGCGATCGCGCGGACGATCATTGAGGGGCATAGCGGCACGATCAACGCCAAGGACCGCGACGACGGCAAGCCGGGCGGCAGCCTGCTGATTACGCTGCCCGCCGGCGAAGGCGCGACCGGCGCCGCCTAGCCATCGCGTCTGCGGAGGCAGGGGCGACAAACCGTTTGCCGCCTTGCGGCGCCGCTTCGTCACCGGTAAGCCGTGGGCGATGCTGCCCCGCCGGACCCGACCCGATATCGTCAATATCCATGCGAGCTGCGTCGCCGCGGGCAGCCGCGGCATTTTGCTGCTCGGCCTGTCGGGGCATGGCAAGTCCGACCTCGCGCTGCGGCTGATCGATCGCGGCGCCCGGCTGGTCGCCGACGATCGCTGCGACATCTGGTTCGAACGCGGGCGTCTGTGGTGTCACCCGCCCGAAGAACTGGCGGGCAAGCTGGAAGTGCGCGGGCTGGGCATCGTCGAGCAGCCGTGGACCGCGCCAGTGCCGCTGGCGCTCGCGGTGCGTCTCGCCGACCGCTACGAACGTATGCCGCCCGTCCGCGCGGTCGAAGTGGTCGCGGGCCATGAACTGCCGTCGCTGACCCTGTCGGCGTTCGAGGCTTCGGCCCCGATCAAGATCCTGCTCGCGCTCGACCGGCAAGCGAGCGGGGGATGAAGGACGCGGCCGGTTCGCGACTGTTGATGGTGACGGGCCTGTCGGGCGCGGGCAAATCGACCGTGCTCAAGGTGCTCGAAGATCTGGGCTGGGAGGTGGTCGACAATCTGCCGCTCGCGCTGCTCGAAACGCTGATCGACGCGCCGGTGAAGCGCGGCGAGGCGGGGCGGCCGCTCGCGGTCGGCATCGACAGCCGCAGCCGGGGGTTTCGTCCCGCGCTGCTGGTGCAGCGGATCAAGGCGCTGCGCGAGGTGGGCGGGCGCGACGTCCAGACGCTGTTTCTCGACTGTGCCGGGGCCGAGCTCGAACGCCGCTTTTCCGAAACCCGTCGCCGCCACCCGATGGCCGAGGATCGCCCCGCCGCCGACGGCATCGCGCGCGAACGTGAGATGATGGAGCCGCTGCGCCGCTGGGCCGAGCATGTCATCGACACCACCAATTACAGCAGCAACGACCTGCAACAGGAAGTCCGCCAGCGCTTTGGCGACAGCGATCATGATGAACCGGTACTCAATATATTGAGCTTCGGTTTCGCCCGCGGGCTGCCGCGCAACGCCGACCTGGTGTTCGACATGCGCTATCTGCGCAACCCGCATTGGGATGCGAAACTGAAACCCGGCACCGGGCTCGACGCCGATGTGGCCGCCTATGTGATGGCCGATCCCGCCTATGAAGACAGCGTGGCGCAGATCGAAAAGCTTATCCTGACCTTGCTGCCGCGGTACCGCTTTGAGGGCAAAAGCTATGTCACCATTGCCTTTGGCTGTACCGGCGGGCGCCACCGTTCGGTTCATGTTGCGGCCCGGGTGACCGAAACGCTGCGCACGTCCGGATATGAGCCAGTGCTGACCCACCGCAACCTTGACTCTGCCCCGCAAGATGGGCTTGAGGGCAAGCCCCCGCCTGCGCCTTCCGCAGCGGCCGGAAAAACATAAGGGTCTCGCCGCTCATGCCCACCGATAAAGCCTTGCCATTGCTGGGAATGGTCCTTGTCACCCACGGCCGCCTGGCCGAAGAGATGGTGCGCGCGATGGAGCATGTCGTCGGGCCGCAGCGGGCGATCGCAACCGTCTGCATCGGTCCCAACGACAATATGGAAATGCGCCGCAAGGAAATCGCCGACGCGATTCGCGCAGTCGACGAAGGCCGCGGCGTCGTCATGCTGACCGACCTGTTTGGCGGCACCCCGTCGAACCTGGCGATCAGCCTGCTCGAATCGGGGCGCACCGAAGTGATCGCCGGGGTCAATCTGCCCATGCTGATCCGCCTGGAAAGCGCGCGCAAGTCGATGGAACTGCGCGCCGCAGTGATCGCCGCCAAGGAAGCCGGGCAGAAATATATTTCTGTCGCCTCGGAAATGCTGGGGGTGGGTTCGTGACCGCGGTGTCGGAAACCGTCGAGATCACCAACCAGCGCGGGCTACACGCGCGCGCCAGCGCCAAATTCGTGACCTTCGTCAGTCGCCTGCCCGAAACCGTCTCGGTCGAGGTCGAAAAGGGCGGATCGCGTGTTAACGGCACGTCGATCATGGGCCTGATGATGCTGGGTGCCGCCAAGGGCGATACGATCACCATCCACACCAGCGGCGACGGGGCCGATGCTGCGCTGCTCAAGCTGGTCGGGCTGGTCAAGGACAGCTTCGGCGAGGATTGACCGGATGACCGGTCGCCGCACCACCATCGAAAGCCTGTCGAACCCGCTGATCAAGCGGATGCGGTTGTTGCGCGAAAAGCGCCATCGCCGCGCCGAAGGGCTGTTCCTCGCCGAAGGGCTGCGCATCGCGACCGAGGCGCGTGAGGCGGGAGTTTTGCCGCAGTGGCTGTTCCTGGGGCCAGAGGGCGACGCGCACCCGCTCGCCGCGGCGCTCGTCGCCGATACGCTGGCGGCGGGCGGCGAGGTGATCGACACGACGCCCGCGATCCTCTCCAAATTGTCGGGCAAGGACAATGCCCAGACCGTCGTCGGTATCTACGCCGAACCGAAAACCACGCTCGCCGACCTCGACCGCACAACCGCGGCGATCTGGCTGGTCGCCGAACGGCTGCGCGATCCCGGCAATCTCGGCACGATGCTGCGCACCGGCGATGCGGTCGGCGCGGGCGGGCTGATCCTGCTCGACGAAAGCACCGATCCCTATGCGGTCGAGGCGGTGCGCGCGAGCATGGGGGCGATTTTTACCCAGGCGTTGGTGCAGGCGCGCTGGGACGAATTTCTGCCGTGGTTGCGGCAGGGGCCGGGGCAGCTGGTGGCGACGTGGCTGGGCGACGATACCGAGGATTATCAGGCGGTGCGCTATGTCGCGCCGACCTTCATCCTGACCGGCAATGAATCGCAGGGGATGCCGCCCGCCTATGCCGACGCCGCCGACGTGCGGGTGAAGATGCCGATGCTGGGCAAGGCCGACAGCCTGAACGCCGCGGTCGCGACCGCGGTGATGGCGTATGAGGTGCTGAACCAGCGGCGGAAGTAGCGTCGTTCAGGATGGCGCAATTCACTTTCGCTAAGCGGGGCGATCCATAGTAGCTTCGTCACCCTGAACTTGTTTCAGGGTCCATGGCCAGACCCTGCCTTGGGCGCCGCGCCGGGGGATAAGGCAGGCCATGGATGCTGAAACAAGTTCAGCATGACACGATGAGGAGACGGTCCCATGATCCGATATTTGCCCCTGCTCGCCCTTCCCGCACTCGCCGCCTGCGCGCCCGCGACCGAATCGCCGCCGCAGAGCCCCGGTGAGCAGCCCGCGGCCTATATGGCGCTCGGCACCGAACCCGGCTGGACGCTTGAAATTACGCCCGACCGGCTCAACTATGACGGCGATTATGGCGCGACCAAGATCATGGTGCCGAACCCCGGCGCCAAACCGTCGCTGAACGGCCGCACCTATGTCAGCGACCGACTGTCGGTGGTGATCAAGACCGCGCCGTGCAGCGACGGGATGAGCGACCGGCGTTTTGCCGACACGGTGCGCGTCGTCGCCGATGGCAAGACGCTGAACGGCTGCGGCGGCAATATCTTGCCGCCTGACACATTGGCGGGATCGAGCTGGACCTTCGTGTCGATCGGCGGCCTCGCGGTCGCAGCAGACCGCCCGACGTCGCTGCAATTCGACGGCGCGCGGCTGAGCGGCAGCGCGGGCTGCAATCGCTTCTCGGGTGGCTATTCGACCGCGGACGGCACGCTCACTGCGGGACCGCTGATGGCGACCGAAATGGCGTGTCCGGGTCCGGGCATGACGCAGGAAGCGGCATTCTTCCAATTGATGGCGGCGCCGGTCAGCCTGACCTTCGCCGATGACGGGACGCTGATTTTGACGGGAAGCGCGGGGCAGACGGCGGTGCTGAAGCGGGCGATTTGACTGTCACGCCATACTTCTTGACTGTCACGCCATACTTCCGTTCGTGCTGAGCTTGTCGAAGCACCGTTCTTTCTTATCCGGGCTCAAAGACAAGAACAGCCCTTCGACAAGCTCAGGGCGAACGGATTTAGGGATGGGGGGCGGAACTACTGCCCCCCGTCGTTGACTGCCGCCGGCGCCGCCGCCAGCTTGGCAAGCGGGCGCGCCGCCTGTTCGACGACCGGCAGCACCGCGATCTCCTTGTCGCCGGTTTCGATGTCCAGCGCCTCGAAGCGTTTCGCCTGCGTCAACACCTGCGATTCGAAGCTGCCGACAAAGGCGTTGTACGCGCCGGTCGCCTGATCGAGATTGCGCCCGACCTTGGCGATGTGCGAACCCATCACCGACATGCGCGCATACAGCTCCTTGCCGAGCGCGGCGATTTCGCGCGCCTGATTGGCGAGCTTTTCCTGCCGCCACACCGCCGCGACGGTGCGCGCGATCGCGATCAGGTTGGTCGGGGTCGCGAGCAGCACTTTGCGCTCGAACGCATAGTCCCACAGCGTCGGGTCCTGATCGAGCGCCGCGGCAAGAAAATGTTCGCCCGGCACAAACATCACGACAAAATCGGGGGTGTCGTCGAACTGGTTCCAATAGGCCTTGGCGCCCAGCGTGTTGACATGCGCCTTCATCGCCGCGGCGTGGGCGGCGAGATGCAGTGCCTTTTCGCGCTCCTCGACCGCGCCGAACGCATCCTGATAGGCGTTGAGTGACACCTTGGCGTCGATCACCAGGCTCTGCCCGCCCGGCACCTTGACGACGACATCGGGGCGCAGACGCCCGCCGTCGCCATCGGTCACGCTGACCTCGGTCTGGAAATCGGCGTGTTCGCTGAGGCCGCAGCTTTCGAGAACGTTCTTGAGCTGCTGCTCGCCCCAGCGCCCGCGCGCCTTGGGCGCGTTGCGCAGCGCGTTGACCAGCTTCGCCGCCTCGCTCGACACGCGTTCGGTGCCTTCGCGCATCGCCGCGATCTGGCCATGGAGCAGGCCAAAGGCGTCGCGCCGCTCGGCCTCGACCTTGCCGACCGCTTCCTCATATTTCTGAAGCCGCTCGTGGACGGGGCTCAGCAGCGCCTTCAGATTCTGCCCGGCGGTCGCCTCGCTTTCCTTGAAGCGAGCCTCGGCGCGCTCAAGGAACGCCTTTTGCGCACTGTCGAGCATCACCTGCCCGACCTCGCGGAATTGCGCGGTGAGCGCCGCCTGCGCGTCCTTGAGCTGCTCAATCTGCGCATCATGCGCGGCGTCGCGTGCACGCTGTTCGCTGAGCAGCGACGCCAGTTGGATATCGGCGGCCTTGCGCGCCTCGGCCTCAGCGGCAAGGTCAGTCACCGCCGCCTTGAATCGCTCGGCCAGTCCGTCGCGCTCGGCCTTCAGTCCGCCTGCCTGCCGCCCGGCAAACAGCCAGCCGATCAGACCGCCAATGGCAAGGGCAACAAGGGCGACGAGCAGTGAGAGTCCATCCATCCGCGGAACATAGGACGAACGCCATCCGTCTGGCTAGTCGGTATTTCTGATCAAAGCAGGTAGATGACGACGTAGCGCAGGATCAGCGCCGCAAGGATCGCGATGCTCCAGCGGCGGTCGTTGACCGCCATCGCCGCGGCCATCAGCACGACAAGTACGATCGTCATGATCCACGCAAGCGGACGCGCCAGGCTGACCGCGAGATCGGGCTGTGACAGGTAGAAGCCGAGCTGGGCGCCGAGCAGCACCAGCAGCAGGCCGAGCACAATGCGCCGGACGCGGAAAAAATGGACGTCGAGATTCGCAAAGCCTTCGGGATGCGAGGGAAACACCAGCCGCGCGGCGAGGAAATAGACCGCGGCAAAACCGGCAACGCCCATCAACACCGTGTTCGACACGGTCAGGCTGCCGCGCGCGGTCCACGCGGCGCTCCAGAAGGACAAGAGGTCGAGCATCACGAAGATCGCGAGCAGCGGCGTGAGCCAGCCGATCGAAAACGCCTCGCGCTCCGCCTGCGCGGCAAATCGCACTTCGAGCGCGCGGCCCAATCCACCGAGCAGTTCGACCATCGAGAGGCCAAGCAGCAGACTGTAGAGCGCGAAGACAAATTCGAAATCGCTCATGCCGCGCCCCATTCCTCGGGCAGGATCGCGCGATACGCCTCGACCCCCGGACCGCCGCCGACGACCATGCCCTGCGCGAGTAGCCAATAGTGGCGGACAATCTCGGCCTGCTGTTCCAGCCCATAGCGTTCCAGCAGCCAGCCGGGTTTCAGGCTATAGCTGTAGGTCGCGAACGGGTGGCGCATCAGCACCAGATACCAGCGGCCGCGCGTCTGCGCCTGCCACACATGCACCATTTCGTGGATGAACAGCCCTTGCAATCGCTGCGACGCGGCGCTGAAATCGTCGCAATAGAGGTCGCCATGCGGGTTGAAATGCAGGCTGCCCATCGGCGCCATGACGACACCGCGCGGCTGGAAGAATATCCATTTGTGATGGCAGATGCGGACCCGGTCATAAGCGATCGCGTCGCCGAACACCGTTCGGGAGAGCGCGACTTCGCCCGTGGTGAGAGGGCGCGAAGGTCGCGCCATCAGAACCTCGTCATTGCGAGCGAAGCGCAGCAATCCAGCGTGGCGTAAACCGCTCTGGATTGCTGCGCTTCGCTCGCAATGACGATCTGTTGATCGGCACAGTTATTTTGTCGCAGCCGCCTTCTTTTCGGGCGCAGCATCTGACGCCTTGTCCTCACCATGCCCCATCGCGCTGTGATCCATCGCCGCTTCGCTGCCCGCCGCCGCGCCTTCGGCGGGCTTGATCACCATGTCGAACAGGATGCGCTCATTGGCGTTGTTGGTGAAGACGAACTGCATCGGCAATTTGCCCGCGCGCACCGCGGCGCCGTTGATGCCCCAGATCATCAGATGCTTGCCGCCCTGCTTGAACACCAACTCGCCCTTGGCCGGGACGGCGGCGCGCGCCAGTGGCTTCATCGTCATCATGCCATTTTCGCGCACGCTTTCGTGCATTTCGACCCGCTGCGCGAGGTCGGTGGTCACCGCGACCAGTTCCACCGGCTGCGGCCCGCCTTGAACCCGGAAATAGCCAACCGCCGGACGATCGGCGGTCGCCCCCATGACGATATGGCCGCTGACGACATTGAGCGGCTTGTCCGCGATCAGCTTTTCCCCGCACGCCGTCAGGGTGAGCAAGGGGACGGCAAGGGCGGCAAGGACAAAAGCTTTCATTTTGCGAAGACTCCGTAACAGCGCATGATTTCACATCCCCGATAAGCCCTCAAAGCCCTTGTGCCAAGGATAAGCGCACCTATATCGCGCCCAGAACCCCATGTCCGGCGTGCCTTTTCAGGGCGCCGCAGAAGCAACAAGGACGAGTATAAATGGCAAAAGTGATCGGGATCGACCTCGGCACCACCAACAGCTGTGTCGCGGTGATGGAAGGCGGCAAGCCCAAGGTTATCGAAAATGTCGAAGGCACGCGGACGACGCCGTCGATCGTCGCCTTTGCCAAGGATGGCGAGCGCCTGATCGGCCAGCCGGCCAAGCGCCAGGCGGTCACCAACCCCGAAAACACCGTGTTCGCAGTGAAGCGCCTGATCGGCCGCCGCTTCGACGACCCGATCACCAAGAAGGACACCGAGCTGGTCCCCTACACGATCGTCAAGGGCAGCAATGGCGACGCGTGGGTCAAGGCGGGCGGTGAGGATTATTCGCCGTCGCAGATTAGCGCCTTCATCCTGCAGAAGATGAAGGAAACTGCCGAAGCGTATCTCGGCGAAAAGGTCGAGCAGGCGGTGATCACCGTTCCCGCTTATTTCAACGACGCACAGCGTCAGGCGACCAAGGACGCCGGCAAGATCGCGGGCCTGGAAGTGCTGCGCATCATCAACGAACCAACCGCGGCGGCGCTCGCTTACGGGCTCGACAAGACCGAGAACAAGACGATCGCGGTCTATGACCTTGGCGGCGGCACCTTCGACATCTCGATCCTCGAGGTGGGCGACGGCGTGTTTGAGGTGAAGTCGACCAACGGCGACACCTTCCTGGGCGGTGAAGATTTCGACAGCAAGATCGTCGAATTCCTCGCCGACACCTTTAAGAAGGACGAAGGCATCGACCTGCGCGGCGACAAGCTCGCGCTCCAGCGCCTGAAGGAAGCCGCCGAAAAGGCGAAGATCGAACTGTCGTCGGCCGCGACGACCGAGGTCAACCTGCCCTTCATCACCGCCGACGCCAACGGGCCGAAGCATCTGGTCAAGACGATCACCCGCGCCGACCTCGAAAAGCTGGTCGAAGAGCTGGTCAAGCGCACCCTGGAACCCTGCAAAAAGGCGATCAAGGACGCCGGCATTTCGGCGAGCGCGATCGACGAAGTCGTCCTCGTCGGCGGGATGACCCGCATGCCGCGGGTGCGTGAAGTCGTGAAAGACTTCTTTGGCAAGGAACCGCACACCGGCGTGAACCCTGACGAAGTCGTCGCGATCGGTGCTGCAATTCAGGCGGGCGTGCTGCAGGGCGACGTCAAGGACGTGCTGCTGCTCGACGTCACCCCGCTGTCGCTGGGCATCGAGACGCTGGGCGGCATCATGACCAAGATGATCGACCGCAACACGACGATCCCGACCAAGAAGTCGCAGGTTTACTCGACCGCGGACGACAATCAGTCGGCGGTGACGATCCGCGTGTTCCAGGGCGAACGCGAAATGGCGCAGGACAACAAGATGCTCGGCCAGTTCGACCTCGTCGGCATTCCCCCCGCGCCGCGCGGCGTCCCGCAGATCGAGGTGACGTTCGACATCGACGCCAACGGCATCGTGTCGGTCCACGCGAAGGACAAGGGCACCGGCAAAGAACAGCAGATCAAGATCCAGGCCAGTGGCGGGCTTAGCGACGCCGACATCGACCAGATGGTCAAGGACGCTGAACAGTTCGCCGAAGAGGACAAGGCGCGTCGCGAAGCGGCCGAGGCGAAGAACAACGCCGAAAGCCTGATCCACTCGACCGAAAGCCAGCTCCGCGAGCATGGCGACAAGGTCGATGCGGGTCTGAAGTCGGAGATCGAAGCGGCGGTGGCCGAAGCCAAGACCGCGGTCGAAGGCGGCGACAGCGCAGCGATGACCGAAAAGAGCCAGGCGCTTGCGCAGGTCGCGATGAAGCTGGGTCAGGCGATCTACGAGAAGGAGCAGCAGGCCGCCGCGTCCCCCGGCGCCGAAGATGCGGGCGAGGCAAAGACCGACGAAGACGTCGTCGATGCCGAATTTTCCGAAGTCGAAGACGACAAGAAATAAGCGTTAGGGCATGCCCTTCGAGACGCCATTTCGGCAAGCTCAATGGCTCCTCAGGGCGAACGGTGGTTTTTTAGCCGTTCGCCCTGAGGAGGGCCTGAGCAAAGTCGAAGGCCCGTCTCGAAGGGCTGTACCCTCAGGGGCATGAGCCGACCATGAGTCTCGACATCGATTATTACGAACTGCTCGAATGCGATCGCACCGCTGACGAAGCGACGCTGAAGTCTAGCTACCGCAAGCTCGCGATGAAATTCCACCCCGACAAGAATCCGGGGTGCAAGGACAGCGAAGCCCGTTTCAAGGCGATCAGCGAAGCCTATGACTGCCTGCGCGATCCGCAAAAGCGCGCCGCCTATGACCGGTTCGGCAAGGATGGCGTACGCGGCGGCGCGGGCGCCGGGGCGGGCGCCGATTTCGGCGATATCGGCGACATTTTCGAATCGATCTTCGGCTCGGCATTCGGCGGCGGGCGGCAGCAACGCGGCCCCGCGCGCGGCGCGGACCTCCGCTACGACATGGAAATCCGGCTGGAGGACGCCTTCACCGGGATCACGCGCGAGATCCAGGTCGATGTCGCGGCGCGCTGCGACGCGTGCGACGGATCGGGCGCCAAGCCCGGCACCCAGACCAGCCGCTGCGCAACCTGCGCCGGACATGGCAAGGTGCGCGCGCAGCAGGGTTTCTTCATGGTCGAGCGCACCTGCCCGGCCTGTCAAGGCGCGGGCGAGGTCATCGCGGATCCGTGCAATAGCTGTCATGGCGAAGGCCGCGTCGACCGGCGCAAGACGCTGACCGTCAATATCCCCGCCGGGGTCGACGAAGGCACCCGCATCCGCCTGTCAGGCGAGGGCGAGAGCGGCGCGCGCGGTGCGGCGCCGGGCGACCTTTACATCTTCCTGCACATGGCGCGGCACAAGGTGTTCGAGCGCGAGGGCACAACGCTGTTCACGCGCGCGCCGATCAGCTTCACCACCGCCGCGCTCGGCGGCGAGATCAGCATTCCCGGGCTCGACGGCGCCAAGCACGACATCCACATCCCGGCGGGCATCCAGTCGGGCAAGCAACTCCGCCAGCGCGGCGCCGGGATGCCGGTGCTGAACGGTCGCGGCCACGGCGACCTGGTGGTGCAGGTCGATGTCGAGACGCCGACGAAACTCAGCGCGCGCCAAAAGGAATTGCTCGCCGAGTTTCGCGAGACCGAGACCGGCGACGAATGCCCCGCCAGCCAGGGCTTTTTCGGGCGGATCAAGGATATGTGGGACGATTTGCGGGATTGAGGGACGACACCCCTCCCCTTCAGGGGAGGGGCAGCGAGAATTGGTTCGGCGTAGCCGGGCCTTTAGTCGAGCGGGGTGGGGTCCAGCGGCCTTGCACAACCTCGACAGACCCCACCCCAACCCCTCCCCTGAAGGCGAGGGGCTTAGATAGCGCCAATCTCCCCCCTCAACTCCGCGATCAGCCCCGCCACCTTCGGCAACCGCCCCTCCTCCTCGTCCAATATCGCATGAAACGCGCGCCGCTTCAGCGTCTTCAGCTCCTCCCCCGACAGCCCCTTTTCCCCGCCGACGCTGCTAGCCACGATATCGATCAGCCGGTCGGCACCATGCAGCCGCCCCCATAGATAGTCATTCTCGCGGTACGCACGGCTGAAGAACGCCCCGAAGCTGTTGAACTCGATGCCCTTGAGCATCGCTGCGGCGCCGCCGCTGCGAATTGCGGTCGCGTCGGACGGCGAGATGCGGTCGATCTTGATCGGGTCATATTCGTCGAAGCCCTCGCCCTGCAACAACGGCAAGGTCGCGATGTCGTAAAAGGGATAGCCGAGGTAGGCGAGCAGCAGCGTGCGGCGATCGTCCTTCGGCATCGCGGCCAGCGCGGCGGCGATCAGCGTGTCGGCCTGACCGTCGATCGCGGTCAGGTCGCGCCGCGCCGCGACCGCGTCGATCCAGTCGCCCGGTCCCGCATCGGTGGGCAGGTCGAGACCCGCCAGCCACGCATCGCCCTGCCGGTCGAGATACAGGCCGAGCGCGGTGAAAATCGCCTCGCGCATATCCTCGCACACCGGGTCGCGACCCTCGCGTGTCGCTTCGACCGCGGTGTCGAGCTCGCGCGCCAGGAAACGCAGGCGGCGGATGCGGAAACCGAGGTCATGGGTGCGAAAAAAAGCGATCGCATCGCCGCTCGCCCCGGCGCCCTTCTTGCCCGAAATCCGGTCGAGCCCCCGCGCCCGCGCCTCGTCCCACAGGGCCAGCCGCCGGTTCGCCTGATGCACCGCGCCTTCTGGCGGCAGCAGCCGGTCGATCAGGCTGGCCAGTTCCTCGATCACCGCCGACAGCTTGAGATGACCGTAGGGCGCATATGCAAAACCCGCGCGCGCTGCCGCCTGATCCTGCGCCTTGGCGCGCCATTTTTCGAGCCGCGCCACCGTCGGCGTGTCGAGGAAGAAGGTGCTGCCGAACAGCGCCGCGACCTGTTCCTCGACCTCGACCTTCATCGCGTCGACGATATGCTGCATGCGGCGGATGCGGCGCGACATGACCTCGATCGCCTCGACATTTTCGCGGATCGGCTGTTCGCGCGGGATTTCGGACAGCGCGCCGAGGATCGTCGGCAGGAAGCCCGGTACCCGCGCCTCTTCAGTCGCTACGGGCTTGCCGAAGCTGATTGCGCGGTAATCGGGCTTGGGGTCGATATAGACGAAGCGCCGGTCGATCTCGCGCCGCGCCGGGCGCTGTTTGAGCGCCGCAATTGCGGGGCGGAACGGCGCGTTGGCGAGCACCGAGCCGTCGATCAGCACCCGGTCGGCGGGATCGCCCTCGGCCGTCGCGGGTAGCTGGGTGCGGATGAAGGTATCGCGGCCAGGCCAGTCGATCTCCCGCTTGGCCAGCACCCGGTCGAGTTCGCGCAGCGTGAAGGGCGGGAAAGCGCCCGGAAAGCTCGCGGTCGCGCGCGCTGCGGCGGTGAGGCCGGGTACATCGTCGAGGCGCGCGCCGGTGCGGCTGTCCTCGCGGAAATGGAGCATCAGCCGATGCTCGTCTTCGGTCACCCGCGCCGGGCTGTTCAGCGCGAGCGGGACGCTATGCCCGGCAAAGTCGGTGACCGACACGAACAGGTCGACCGGCTGGCCATCGGGAACCAGCACCGGCCCGCGCGGCCCCTGCTCCATCGCGTCAAAGGCATCGAGCAACAGGTTCACGAATGTCTCGCCGCCGAACGGCGGTTCGAACCAGCGCGCCCGCACGAAGCGCGACAGCTTCGCGCGCACCTCGTCCTGCGCGCCATGGCCGACGGTGCGGTCGATGACATTGCCGCGCTTTTTCATCATCCACCCGGCGATCGGCACCGCCCAGAATTTGGTCGCCGCCGACAAGGGCCGTGCGTCGGGATCGATCAGCTTGTCGACGTCGGCGCTGTCGAGCCACAGGTCGGTGAGCGGGTCGAGCGACTGCCCGGTCGCCAGCGCGCGCGCGAGGAAAATGCCGTTGATGCCGCCCGCGCTGGCGCCTGCGACGATGTCGGCGAGCACGCGCAGGCGGACATTGCTGCGCGCCGCGATTTGGGTCAGCAGCTCGCCATAGACCGCGCCCGACCCTTGCTGGGGGGCGCCGTCATGAAAGGCGCGCGACGCGGCAGCGAGGCGCCAGACTTCCTTGGTGATGCCGTGCATATAGACGGCAAGGCTGATGCCGCCGTAGCAAATCAGAGCGAAGCGCAGTTCCTTTTCCCGCATTGCGCGGATGATAGCGCGGTTTGGCGATCAACGTCACCCTTTACGGTTCGGGATGTCCGCTTGGCGGATAAGATGCAGACGACGGATCCTCCCTGTGGCGAAGCCATGGGGAGGGGGACCGTCAGCGCAGCGGATGGTGGAGGGGCGGCTACGTCAGCGCCATAGCCCCTCCGTCAGCGCTTCGCGCTGCCACCTCCCCAAGGCTTCGCCACAGGGAGGATGATTGGCGACTTGCGATCGCTCCTTGGCCCCTCCCGCAAGCAGGAAGGGAGAATAGTCTTGCATATGCAAATCGCTCGCATTAGCGGCGCTCCGAACAGGAGTTAAGAATGATTCGCAAATTGCTCGTCGCCGCGCTCGCTTCCACCGCGCTGTCCGCCCCTGCCTTTGCGCAGGACGCCGCCGACGACAGTGCAACCGGCGAAGACACGATCATCGTCACCGCCGCGCGCACCATCCTGCCGCCGAGCGCGCTGCCGCTGACCATCGACGTGATCGGCAAGGAGGCGCTCGACCAGCAGCTCGCGATGGCAGGGTCGGTGACCGACGCGGTTGCCAATCTGACCCCCAGCTTTTCGCCGACGCGGCAGAAATTGTCGGGCGCGGGCGAGTCGCTGCGCGGGCGCTCGCCGCTTTATGCGATCAACGGCATCCCCCAATCGACCCCGCTGCGTGACGGCAGCCGCGACGGTTTCACCATCGACGGCTTTTTCGTCGACCGCGTCGAGCTGATCTATGGCTCGAACGCGTTGCAGGGGATCGGCGGCACCGGCGGCATCGTCAACCAGGTCACCGTCGGCGCGCCGACCGAGGACGGGATCAGCGGCCGCACGCTGGTGCAGGGCACCGCCGACAATGATTTTTCCAAGGCCGGGATGGGCGGCAAGCTCGCCGGGCTGATCCAGTACAAGGCCGGGGCATTCGACGCGACCGTCGGCGCGGCTTATGAAATCCGCGGCGTGTTTTCGGATGCCAAGGGCCGCCCGGTGGGGCTCAACCTGACGCAGGGCGAAACGCAGGACAGCAAGGCGACGAACTTCTTTGCCCGCCTGGGGTACGAACTGTCGCCGAGCGCGCGGCTCGACCTGATCGCCAGCCGGTTCGAGCTGAAGGGCGACGGCGACTATGTCGCGGTGGCCGGCAACCGCACGCTCGGTATCCCGACCAGCGCGGTGCGCGGCGACCCGCCGGGCAAGTCGGCGCAGAACCGCACCGAAAGCGTCGCGCTGTCGCTGACCGACACAGACCTTGGCGGCGGCAATCTGGTCAGCCAGATTTTCTTCAACCGCAGCCGCGACACCTTTGGCGGCGAGATTGCGACGCAGGCGGCGTTTCAGGACATCCGCATCGCGCCGATCGGCACCCTTTTCGACCAGTCGCAGAATCGCAGCCGCAAATTCGGCGGCAAGCTCAGCTACGAACGCGGCCTCCCCGGCTTCGACGACCTGACGCTGACCTTGGGCTTCGACGCCTTGTGGGATACCACCGAACAGCGGCTGATCGCCACCGGCCGCACCTGGGTGCCGCCGACCGATTTCCGCAGCCTTGCCCCCTTCGCGCAGGCGAACCTCAAGCTGTTCGACGGGCTGATCCGCGTCGCGGGCGGGGCGCGCTATGAAAATGTGAAGATCACCATCGACGATTACACCACGCTGGCGACGACCACGACGCCGCGCGGCGGGGTGACGGTCGCGGGCGGCTCGCCGACCTTTGACGATGTGCTGCTCAACGGCGGCGTCATCATCGAACCGATCGACGGCATCCGTGCCTATGCCAGCTATGCCGAGGGCTTCACCGTCCCCGACGTCGGCCGCATCACCCGGTCGATCGGCACCGCCGGGGTCGATATCGACACGTTCCTCGACATCTCGCCGATCGTGTCGAACAACCGCGAGATCGGGTTCGAGGTCAAGCGCGGCCCGCTCGACGCCAGCGCCTCCTATTTCTGGTCGTCGAGCGACAAGGGCCAGTTGCTGATCGCGCGCCCCGACCGCACCTTTGACGTCCAGCGGCTGCGCGTCGAGATTCAGGGGCTCGAACTCAATCTGGGCATCCAGACCCCGATCGACGGGCTGAAGCTCAATGTCGGTTACGCGCATCTGATGGGGCGGTTCGACAGTGATGCGGTACCCGACGGCATTGTCGACAGCGACCTCGACGGCACCAACATCTCGCCCGACCGCCTGAACCTTGCGGCGAACTACAACAGCGGGCCGTTCTCGGCGCGCCTCCAGACGCAGGTCTATTTCAAGCGCCGCTTCGACAGCAAGGCGCGCGCCGCCGACGATGCCAACCCGCTACGCCCGCTGAAGCTCAGCGACAATGATTTCGGTGGCTACACGCTGACCGATGCCAATGTCCGCTATCAGACCGCAATCGGCGGCATCAGCCTGTCGGTGCAGAATCTCTTCAACAAACAATATATCGACTATTCGAGCGACACGCGGCTGCCGACCGACCAGCTGTCCTATTTCGCCGGGCGCGGACGGACCTTCACGCTGGGCTGGGATTACCGGTTCTGATGATGCCGTTAACCCAGCCATCAAAAACGGCCCGTGTTCCCGCGAAGGCGGGAACCCATCACCGGTCGGCGCAACATGGTGCCGGCCGGAGATGGACCCCCGCCTTCGCGGGGGAACAGGCAGTTGATGATGCTGCAATAGCACTGACGATAGGATGAAGCTGCTCGACACGCTGCACCGCTGGACCGGGGGGCTGATCGGCCTCGTGCTCGCGCTGCTCGGCCTGTCGGGGGCGATCCTGGTCCATAAGGAAGAGTGGATCGGCCTGCCGCACGCGGGCGACCCGCAGGTCATCGACCTCGCGACCGTCGCCGCGACAACCGAAAAGCTGATGGCGATGCCCGGCGATCCGCAGGGGATCATTTACGCCAGCCAGCGTCTCGGGCTGCACCAGATGCGGTTCGAAGAGGGCGCGGGTCTTTACGCCAGCCAGTCGGGTGAGGTCGTGGCGCAATGGGCGAGCCAGTGGGAGCGTCCCGAAATCTGGCTGTTCGATTTCCACCACCATCTGTTCACCGGCGACGCGGGCGAATGGGTAATCGGGATCGCGGGACTGGCCGGGCTGTTCTTTGTCATTTCGGGGGTGATCCTGTGGTGGCGCACCCGCAAGACCTTCAAACTCCGCCTCTGGCCTAAACGGATGAGCCGCCCCGCGATCGTCACCCAGCATCGCGACCTCGGCGTCGTCGTCGCACCGCTGTTGCTGTTGTCAGTCGTCACCGGGACGATGATGATTTTTCGTCCCTTTGCCGCGATCGTTGTTGCGCCGTTCGGCCCGGTTGCGGAGACGGCCAAGGCGCTGGAGCCGCCGAAGTATAAAAGCGGCCCGCTGGCCGCCGATCCCGACTGGACCGCGATGCTGACCGCCGCACGGGCGCGGTTTCCCGATGCCGAGTTCCGCATCCTCAGCAAGCCACGCAAGGCGGGCGACCCGATCAGCCTGCGGATGAAACAACCCGGCGAATGGCTGCCCAACGGGCGTTCCACCTTGTGGTTCGATGCCGCGACGGGCGAACTGCTCGGGTCGCGCGACGCGCTGGCGATGCCCGCCGGAGCGCAGGCGTTCAACATGGCCTATCCGCTGCATGCGGCAAAGGTCGGCGGGCTACCCTATCGCCTGCTGATGACGGCATCGGGGCTGGCGCTGGCGCTGCTGGGGAGCCTGACGGTGTGGACCTTCTGGTTCCGGCGTCCGAAGGCGGCCAAGCGGGTGATCCGGTCCGCGCCCGCTGCGTCATAAAGTTCACGCGGAGCCGCGGAGCCGCGGAGAAGCTATTCGCGCAGAGGCGCGGAGAACGCAGAGAGAGGAAAGAAGGGCGGCAAAGCCGTCAATCTCGCACTTACCCTCTTCCCTATTCTCCCTACGCCTTCCTCCGCGCCTCCGCGTCTCCGCGTCTCCGCGTCTCCGCGTGAACCAACAAATTCTCTGCAATCTTTGCGCCTCTGCGCGCATTTTTCCCTCGCCCGCTTTCCTATTGTACCCACGCGCCTATATCCTACCGCACCCATGACCCGCGCCCGCGTTCTTCTCCTCACCGCCGCCCTCGGCCCGCTCGACTATCGGGTGCCGCAGGGGTGCGAGGCGCCGCTCGGTAGCGTCGTCATCGCGCCGCTCGGCCCGCGGCGAATGGGCGGGGTGGTATGGGAGGATGCGAGTTTCGGCGCACCCGAGGCGGTTGGCGACAATCGGCTGCGCAATCTGTACGAAGTCGTCGCCGTCCCGCCGATCGCGGCGCCGCTGCGCCGTCTGGTCGAATGGACCAGCGACTATTATCTCGCGCCGCCGGGGTCGGTGCTGCGGATGGTGCTGCCCGGGGTCGCGTTCGCCGACGCGAAGCGCCCGATCGTCGAATATCGCGCCACTGGTGAACGCCCCGCCCGCATGACCCCGCAGCGCACCGTCGCGCTCGAAAAGATCGGCGAGCGGCAGGGCATGGTGCGCGAACTTGCCGCGCTCGCCGAGGTCAGCGAGGCGGTGATCCGTGGTCTGGTCAACGCTGGCGCGCTCGAAGCCGTCACCGTGTCCGCCGACGCGCCCTACCCCCACCCCGATCCCGCCTTCGCCCCGCCCGACCTGTCCGCCGAACAGACCGCCGCCGCCGCGCAGCTGACCGCCGCGGTCGCCGCCGAAAAATTCGAGACGCTGCTGCTCGACGGGGTCACCGGATCGGGCAAGACCGAAGTCTATATGGAGGCGATTGCCGCGGCAATCGACGCGGGCAAACAGGCGCTCGTCCTGCTCCCGGAAATCGCGTTGACCGAGCCGATGCTCACCCGCTTCGCCGCCCGCTTCGGATACGAGCCCGTCGCCTGGCACAGCGGCCTGCGTTCGACCGAGCGCCGCCGCGCCTGGCACGCGATCGCCAGCGGCGAGGCAAAGATCGTCGTCGGCGCGCGCTCGGCGCTGTTCCTCCCCTATGCCCGGCTCGGCGTCATCGTTGTCGACGAGGCGCATGAAACGAGCTTCAAGCAGGAGGACGGCGTCCATTATCATGCACGCGACGTCGCCGTAATGCGCGGTCATTTCGAGGGGCTGCCGGTGGTGCTCGCCAGCGCCACCCCGGCGCTCGAAAGTCTCGCGATGGTCGAGGCGGGGCGCTATCGCCACATCGTCCTGCCCGCGCGCTTCGGCGGTGCGACCCTGCCCGATCTGGCCGCGATCGACATGCGCAGCGATCCGCCCGACCGCGGCCGCTGGCTCGCGCCCCCGCTGGTCGACGCGCTCGCCGACCGCTTGCAAAAGGGCGAGCAAAGCCTGTTGTTCCTCAACCGCCGCGGCTTTGCGCCGCTCACCCTCTGTCGCACCTGCGGCCACCGCATCCAGTGCCCGAACTGCACCGCGTGGATGGTCGAGCACCGCCTCGTCCACCGCCTTGCCTGTCACCATTGCGGCCATGTGATGCCGCCGCCGCGCCTCTGCCCCGAATGCGAGGACGAGGACAGCCTCGTCGCCTGCGGCCCCGGGGTCGAGCGCGTCGCCGACGAGATTGCGCTGCGTTTTCCAGAGGCGCGCGTCGCGATCGTCACCAGCGACACTTTATGGTCGCCGGCGAAAGCCGCCGAGTTCGTCGACAATGTCGAGGGCGGGCTGGTCGACATCATCATCGGCACCCAGCTGGTCACCAAGGGCTATCATTTCCCCAACCTCACCCTCGTCGGCGTGGTCGACGCCGACCTCGGCCTCGACGGCGGCGATCTGCGCGCGTCCGAGCGCACTTTCCAGCAGATCGCGCAGGTCGCGGGACGCGCCGGGCGCGGGGTGAAGCCCGGCGAGGTGCTGATCCAGACACGCGTTCCCGACGCCCCCGTCATGGCCGCGCTCGTCGCCAACGACCGCGACGGATTCTACGCCGCCGAGGCCGCGGCGCGCAAACTGGCGGGCGCCCCGCCCTATGGCCGCTTCGCCGCGCTGGTCATTTCGTCCGAAGACGTCGAAGTCGCGCGCGGCGTCGCGCAGCGGCTGGGGGCGAAGGCGCCGGTCGCCGAGGGGCTCGCTGTCTATGGCCCTGCCCCCGCCCCGCTCGCGATGCTGCGCGGTCGCCACCGCTTCCGCCTGCTGCTCCACGCCCCGCGCAGTTTCGACTTGCAGGGAACGATCCGCGACTGGGTTGGCAGCATCGACTGGCCCGCCAAGGCAAGACTCGCAATCGACATCGATCCCTACTCATTTGTGTAACAAAGTGAGGGCTTTACTCCAACCTGGCGGGCTGGCAGCATTGATGATTGCTACAGCAAGGGTTACGACATGAAGAAAATCAGCTTCGGCCTGATCGCCGCCATTGTGATGGTCGGCATGGCGACCCCGGCGCGCGCCGAATGGCTGCGTGCCGATACCGAAAGTTTCATCATCTATAGCGAAAGCAACGAGAAACAGCTCCGCGATTTCGCTGCCAACCTGCAACGCTTCGACACGACGCTGCGGCTGGTGTTCAACGTTGCCGTAAAGGGCGAGGAAAGCCGCTTGCCAATCTATCTGTTGCCCGGCCGCGACGATGTCGCGCGCCTGGCGACAGGCTCGCGCAGCGCTCCGGTTGCAGGCTTTTACCGGCAGGATCGGGACGGCAGCTTTGCGCTATCGCACCGTCAGAACGACAGCAGCGCGCCCGGCACGTCACCGGCGCAGCAGGTGCTGTTCCACGAATATAGCCATCATTTCATGAAGCGGCATTTGCGCGCCGCCTTTCCGGGCTGGTTCATCGAAGGGTTCGCCGAATATTATTCGACGGTCGATTTCGACAAGGAAGGGCGGGCGATGATCGGCCAGCCCGCCTATCGCCGCGCCTATGGCCTGCTGATGCTGCCCAAGATGCCCACCGAACGCGTCCTGCTGGAACCACCCAGCGCGATGCGGAACCGCGGCCAGACCGACGTCTATTACGGCCGGTCGTGGCTGCTGACCCACATGCTGTTCCACGATCCGGGGCGCGCCAATCAGGTGAACGCCTATACCAACGCGATCAACGCCGGCACGGAACCGCGCAAGGCCGCGACCGACGCCTTTGGCGATCTCGCGCAGCTCGACAAGGACCTCAACCGTTATGTCCAAGGGCGGTTGTCCTATCGCACGACGCGCGATCCGGTGCCGGTATCAACGACGATCAAGATTACGCCCCTGTCGGCGGACGAGGACGCGGCGATGATGTTGCGCATCGAACGGCTGAACGCCCGCGGCGATCAGGCCCGTTTGACCAAGGTGCGCGACGACCTGCGCGCGCTCGTCACAAAACTGCCGACCAATCCCGATCTCCAGTACGAACTGGCCGCCGCCGAATGGGATATCGCACCCGCGACCCGGGACTTGGCGGCGATGCGCGCGGCGCTGGACAAGCTGCTGGCGGCCAAGCCCGAGCATGTGCGCGGTAACGTCCTGCTGGGGCAGTTGCAGCTCTATGAACTGCGCCAAAAGGGGGAAACCGATCCGGCCGCATGGAAAACGGCCCGGCGACCGATTCAGATCGCCAATCGCGCCGATCCCAACGACCCGATCCCGCTCTACGCCTATTTTCAGAGTTTTCTGATCGAGAGGACGCGGCCGAGCGACATGGCGATCAAGGGACTGGAACGCGCCTTTGTCCTGACCCCTGAAAATCTCAACTTGCGCAGCGCCTATGCCGTGTCGCTCGCGCACCTCGGGCGCTTTGAACCCGCGATCAATCTGGCGAAGACGGTGGCGTTCGATCCGCACGACAATGGCCGCGGCGATGCGTTGCTGAAGCGGATCGAAACGATGCGCGACCGCGGTACCGGGCCGCAACAGGCGCCGGAAGACGATAGCGACTGACGCCTGGTCAATAATCGGGTTCGGCGCCGCCCAGCACTTGGCGCGCTTGCCCGGTCAGCCATGCCATCGCTGCGGCCCAGGGCTGATGCCCATGGCTGATCCGCGCGACGCCAAGATTCGCCAGTTCCTTGTGCGTCGGCCCGCCCGCGCCGCGCAGGATATTCACCGGCAGCGGTGAGGCTTCGCAGATCGCAGCGATGCATTGGGGATCGAGCAGGAAGGGGACGAACAGCGACCCGGCTCCCGCGTCGGCGTAGGCGCGCGCGCGTTCGAGTGTCGCGGCGATCAGCGCATCGCCGTCCTGTGCGACATTGGCGCCGCGGAACGTATCGCAGCGCGCGTTGACGAAGATGCCGGTGTCGGCCGCGGCGCGATAGCGTGCGACCGCATCGGGGATCGCCAGCAGCGCGGTTTGGCCCGGCAGCCGATCCTCCATATTGATCCCCGCCGCACCGGCGTCCTTGGCCCGCGCGACCGACACGCCGACCGCTGCCGGATCGGCGCCATAGCCCGACTCCATGTCGATCGTGACCGGGAGGTTGGTGACCGCCAGGATGCGGGACAGGTTTTCGAACACATCCGCGAGCGGGAAATCCTCGCCGTCGGCGCGGCCCTGCGCGCCCGCGACGCCGAAGCTGCCGGTCGCGATCGCCTTCGCCCCCGCCGCGGCCACCGCCTTCGCGCTCCCGGCGTCCCAGATGTTGACGAGGATCAGCGGGTCGCCGGGGACATGCAGCGCGCGAAATTCAGCAATTTTGTCGGACATCAAAAACTCTCCCGCTTGAGCAATTCTTCCTTGATCGGCAGACCGTAAGCATAGCCGCCGAGCGTCCCGTCGCTGCGCACCACGCGGTGGCAGGGGATCAGCACCGCGACATTGTTCGCGCCATTGGCGCTGCCTGCGGCGCGCACCGCCTTGGGCTTGCCGACCGCGGCAGCGATATCGGCATAGCTGCGCGTCTCGCCCGCCGGGATCCGGCGCAGCTCGCGCCACACCGCTTCCTGAAAGGCGGTGCCTTTGACGTCGATCGGGATATGGTCGAAGCCGTCGGTGGGGGCTTCGACCGCGGCGACGACCTGCTTCAGCAGCGCGGAGAACTCTTCGCCGCCCTCGACCAGATCGGCGGCAGGGAAACGCTCCTCCAGCGCCGCGCGGCCTTCGGCGAACGACAGGCGGCACACCCCCTTGTCGGTCGCCGCGACGAGCATGTCGCCGAGGCTGGTCGGCACCACCGCCCAGTGGATCGTCACCCCCCTGCCGCCGTTGACCCATGCCGACGCCGTCATGCCCATCCGTCCCTCCATATTGCCATAGAATCGCGACGGTCCCGAAAAGCCCGCGTCGTAAATCGCATCGGTCACCCGCGCGCCGTCGCTCAGCGCCTGCCGCGCGCGTTCCTCGCGCAGCGCGCGGGCGTAAGCGGCCGGAGACAGCCCGGTGTGGCGGGTAAAAACACGCTGGAAATGCGTCGGCGAATAGCCGGTGCGACCCGCCAGATCGGCCAGCGCCAGCGGCTCCTCGCTCGCCTTGATCGCCTGGATCGCGGCGAGCACCGCCCCCTCGTCGCGCGCGACATCGTCGGGCAGGCAGCGCTTGCACGGGCGCAGCCCGGTCGCGCGCGCCGCCGTGCCATCGGCAAAAAAGCGGACGTTCTCGCGCAGTGGATGGCGCGCCGCGCAGCTCGGCCGGCAATAGATGCCGGTGGTCAGCACCCCGGTGACGAAACGCCCGTCGAGCGCGCGGTCGCGGCGCAGCACCGCCGCCCAGCGCGCATCGTCGGTGATGGTCTCGGCGGTGCTCATGCGCCATCCCTTTCGATCCGCGCCGCGAAGCAGCCATGCGCGGCGTTGTGCGCGTCGATATAGGCGATGCCCGCGTCGGCGAACAGGTCGCGGATCGCCGCATCGGCCTCACCCGGACCCGCGAGCCGTGCGGTTTGCAGCATCCCCGCTGCGTCAAAAGCACGCAGTGCGATCGGCCGCCCCGCGAACACTGGCGGCAGTTCGTCGCGATAGCTTGCGGCGTCGACACCTGACCGCACATAAATCGCATAGGCGCTGCGATAGGGCGTCGCGACATCGTGGCTGATGTGGTGGAGCAGGATCAATTCCTCCCCCGCCCGCGCATCCTGCAAGCTGATCCGGCAGGGAAAGCCCATATCGGCGGTTGCGGTAACGCGGCGCGCGTTGAGAACGGCAAGGTCAGCGTCATCAAGCGCGAACAGTGGCGCAAAACGGTCGGCGCTGAGTCCCTGGATCGAATAGGTCATCTGGTCTTTCCTTCTTCTTCGGTCGCCGCAGTCTTGCCACGACCACGCCCACCGGTGCATCCCGATGCTTGCGTTCAAACTTGGCTCGGCTAGGTTCCGCGCCATGACCCGTATCTTGCCCCTGCTCCTCGCCCTCTTTGCCGTCATTCTGCCCGCGCACGCGGCCGACGACATCAGCGCCGCGTCGCGCAGCGTCGTGCGCGTCGTCACCGTCGCGATGGTCGATGGCGAAGTGGTCGGCTTCGGCCATGGCAGCGGCATTGCGATTTCGCCGACGCGGATCGTCACCAACGCCCATGTCGTCGAGTCGGCGGTCCAATATCCGAACAATGTCGCGCTCGGCGTCGTCCCGTCGGAGGGCAAGAAAAGCTATGCGGCGAAACTGATCGCGATCGACACCGCGCGCGACCTCGCGCTGATCGAGATCACCGAGGCGCGCCTGCCCGCCGCCGCCATCTATACTGGCCCGCTCGAATCGGGCGCCGATGTCGTCGCGCTAGGCTATCCGGGCAATGTCGATCTGGCGACGGCGCGCAGCGCCAATGATTATATCACCCCGCGTACCCCGACGCGCAGCGAAGGCAATTTGTCGAATACGCAGAGCGTCGACGGGGTGGCGATGCTGATCCACACTGCCAAGATTTCGCGCGGCAATTCGGGTGGCCCGCTCGTCGATGCCTGCGGCCGCATCACCGGCATCAACACCGCAATCACCCGCGCCGACGACGGCGATTCGCCCTTTGCCTTTGCAATCGCGGGACGCGAACTCACCCGCTTCCTGACCGACGCCGACCAGCAATATGCCAGTATCGGCACGCCCTGCCTGTCGCTCGCCGAAGCCGACGCGCGCGACCGCGCCGCGATGGACGCCGAGGCGCGCGCGAGCGCCGAGGCCAATGCCGCCAAGGACGCCTCCGCAAAACTCGACCGCGAACTCAAGCAGGCACGCGCCGAGGAAGAAGCGCTGGCATCGCGCGAAAACCGCATTGCCCTAGCAGGCGTGCTGTTCGTGATCGGCGCACTGGCAGCGGGCGCTGGGCTGCTCTTTTACAGCCAGCAGAATATGCGCAATGCGAAGATTGCGGGCGGCGCCGGCGCGGTGCTGATGCTCGGCGCGGCGGTGCTGTTTATCACCCGCCCCGACGCGCGCGCCGAGCTTGCCGCCGACAGCGCGCCCCAGCTCGCTACCACCGAACCCAAGCTGGCCGAAGGCAATTTCCTCTGCACCATCCGCACCGACCGCAGCCGCATCACCGTATCGGCGACCACCGACGTGCCGGTAACGATCGGCGCGGGAGGCTGTGTCAACGACCGCACCCAATATACCAAGGGAGCCGATGACCGCTGGCAGCGCATCCTAGTGCCCAATGAGGAGGCGACGGTCACCGTCGCGTCGATCGATTCGACCGGGCGTGACTATCGCGTCGACCGCTATCTGCTCGATGCCGAGACGATGACCAAGGCACGCGAGATCCGCGCCGGGGCGACGGTCAAGGGCTGCACGGCCGACCCCGACGCGCTCGCGGGTCTCGCCGCGCAGCAGGACGCGATCCGCAGCGCGCTGCCCGCCAGCCCGAACGAGCGGCTGGTCTATCGCTGCCAGCCCGCGGCGGGCGGCGCGGCGGCGGTCAAACCGGCGACCGCGCCTTGACATGACCATTTAAAAGACCGATTAACTGGTCATGGGAAAGCCTCTTCTCGCCGACTATGGCATCAGCATTTCGGAACTTAAAAAGAACCCGTCGGCCGCCATCCGTGCCGCCGATGGAGCTCCGGTTGCGATTCTCAACCGCAATACGCCCGAGGCCTATCTGGTCCCCGCCGAGGCGTGGGAAGAGATTATGGACGCGCTCGACGATATCGAACTGGCGCGGATCGTCAGGGAGCGGCAGGGGCAAGAACGGATAAGGGTCAACATTGACGACCTATAATCTCGAATTCTTCAAAGACGCCAAAAAGGAATGGGACCGACTGGACGAAAGCATCCGTGTCCAATTTCGCAAGAAGCTGGCCCAACGGCTCGCAAATCCGCACGTCCCCTCCGCTCGCCTGTCCGGCATGACCAATTGCTACAAGATCAAGCTGCGGTCCGTCGGATACCGGCTCATCTATCAAGTCGAGGACGAAACGATCACGGTGGTTGTCGTCGCCATCGGCAAACGCGAACGCGAACGCGATGACGCATATCGGCGAGCCGCGAAGCGCCTTTAATTTCAGCTCACGCTATCCGACGCCAACTTGTTGATCCAATCGACCAGGATTGCCTGCGCCGCGGCGGTGTAGGCCAGCTCATGCCCCGCCCCCGGTACCAGCACCACCGTTGCATCGGGTCGCGCGCCTTGCAGTCGCGTCAAGTTAGCGGGCTTGACCAGCGTATCGGCATCGCCATGCATAAGGAAAACCGGCGCCTTCACCCGCGCCAGCTTGCCGGCATTGTCGAAGCGGTCGCGCACCAGCCAGCGTGGGACGAAAGGCATCGCCTCCCCCACGACATCGGGCAGGCTGGAAAAGCCCGACACGAGCATCAACGCGGCAACGTCATGGCGCAGCGCCATTTCGGTCGCCGGTCCCGACCCGATCGAATTGCCGACGACAATGACATCGCGCGCCGCGATCCCTTCGGCCGCCAGCCAGCGCATCGCCGCATCGCCATCGCGGTACAGCTCCGCCTCCCCCGGCGATCCCGGATTGCCGCCATAGCCGCGATATTCGACGAGCAGCAGCCCGTTGCCGTTCACCGCGGGCCCGCGCGTCGCCTCAATCGCGCCGAGCAGATTGTCGCCGTTGCCGTGAAAGAACAGGATCGTCTTTTTGCCCGGTTCAGCGGGGCGGTGGAAGGCGGTGAGGCGCAGCCCGTCGTCGGTCTGCGTGTGGACCAGCCGGAAACCCGGCGGCGCCGTCTGCGGATATTGGGCGGGCGCCGGAAAGATCAGCCGCCGCTGCTGCGAGTAGAGCAGCACCGTCGCCGCCACGACAAAGACGAGGAAGAACAGGCCAAGCTTGGCGAAGCTCACCCCCCGCACGCCTTGAACAGCATCAGCGTCCGTTCGCGCGCAAGTTCGGCGCTCGGTTCGTGATAATCCTTGCGCCGGTCGCTGTTGAATCCGTGGCCCGCTTCATAGACGAAAATCTGCGCGGTCGGATGGTCCTTTGCGATCAGCGCCTCGACTCCCTCCATCGGGATGCCGCCGTCAAAGCGGCCGAAATGGGTGATCGCGGCGCAGCGCGGCGCCTCGTCCTTGAACATCGTCGGCACCAGGCTGCCGTAATAGGCGCTGGCCGCGGCGAGATCGGGGCTGATCTGCGCCATCCGCCACGCAACCGAGCCGCCGTAGCAAAAGCCGGTGATGAACACCGGGCCTTTGCCCTTCAAAGCATCGACGCACGTCTGCGCATCCTTCAGGCTCTGCTCGAACGGGTGCAACTCGCGCGCCAGCTGCACCGCGCGCTCGAATTGCGGTCCCGAATAGTCGCTCTCGAACCCCGGATGCTCGCGATCGAACAAGGCGGGCGAAAGCACCTCATAACCGTCGGCGGCATATTCGTCGCACAGCTCGCGGATATGATCGGTGACCCCGAAAATTTCCTGCACCAGCACCAGCCCGCCGCGGCGCGCGCCGGTCGGCTGCGCATGATAGACGGCGATCTCCGCGCCATCGTCCATCGTCATCCGAATCATTTCCCTCATAGTGGCACCTTCTCCGCTTGATCATGGCGTTGATGGATGCAACCAACAGCTTCATGCAATGGGCAAACTTGATCGCCGCAGCAGCGCTGATATTGACCGCCACTGGAGCGTGTTCCGAACCGGCAGCCAAATCGGACCGGCAACCCGGCGATGCGGGTACGAACCAATCGAAACCGCCACCCATAACCAAGCGACCCCGCGCTGATCGTGATGCTCTGCAAAGCCTTGCCACCGCTGGATGCGAATGCGAGGTCGGACGACGAAAGCCCGGAACGAAAGATTGTTGGTCCGATTATCGAACCGCAGCGCAGCCTTTCCGGCCCGGTGAAAATGAGCGCGCGGGCCAAATTGCCTCTGCATGTGCCCCTGTCTCTACGTTGGCAGACTGTCTGATAGATGCCGATGGTGAGTTTTGCGTTGTCACAGGCTATAATGCCGCCGCGGTTGGACGCCTTTGCCGTCAAACGGAGGCAGCAGCCGTCGAATGGGCACTCAACGCCGAATTTGAAAAGCCCGGCGGCAATCAAAAGCGTGCGGAGAGCGCGGCAAAAAAGGCCCTTGCTGCCGTCCGTGCGGGCAAGGCCACGAAAGCTCCCGCGTCTTCGTCGGGCTGCGTCTAACCCCCACCTTGCATTGCCGCAAAATCGTTGCTAGGCGCGCCGCGACTTCGCTGCGGGGGATATTTCCGAATATCCGCTTAAAACCCGCGCGGCCCATCCCCCACGGGATCGTAGCAAAGGACTTTCACGCGTGGAGAATTCCGGCGGCATTCAAGGCAACATCACGGCGGGCCTCGCGGGCCGCTATGCGGTCGCTTTGTTCGATCTGGCACGCGAATCGAACGCGATCGACGCGGTCGCCAAGAGCCTCAGCGACCTACGCGCTGGCCTGACCGAATCGGCCGACCTGTCGGCGCTGATCGCCAGCCCGGTTGTAGGGCGCACCGACGCCGCCAACGCGGTCGGTGCGGTGGCCCAGGCGATGAAGCTCGATTCGCTGACCGCGAAATTCCTTGGCGTGCTCGCCGAGAATCGCCGTTTGGCCGATCTGCCCAGGATGATCGACGCGTTCGACGCGATCGTCGCCGATCATCGCGGCGAAGTGACCGCCAAAGTCACCAGCGCGCACCCGCTTTCCGCCGAACAGCTCAAAGAGCTGACCGCGAACCTCAAATCCCGTGTCGGACGCGACGTTTCCGTCGCGACGACCGTCGATCCCGCCATCCTCGGCGGCCTCGTCGTCCAGCTGGGCAGCCAGCTGATCGACGGCAGCATCCGTACCCGTCTCAACAGTTTCGCCCAGGCGATGAAGGGCTGAAAGCCCGCACGCCAAATTTGCCCGATGAAAGGCTAAACAATGGAAATCCGCGCCGCTGAAATCAGCAAGGTCATCAAGGACCAGATCGCCAATTTCGGCACCGACGCCACGGTCAGCGAAATCGGTCAGGTGCTGTCGGTCGGCGACGGCATCGCCCGCGTCCACGGCCTCGACAATGTCCAGGCCGGTGAAATGGTCGAATTCGCCAACGGCGTGCAGGGCATGGCCCTGAACCTCGAAGCCGACAACGTCGGCATCGTGATCTTCGGCAGCGATGCCGAGATCAAGGAAGGCGACCAGGTCAAGCGCACCGGCACGATCGTCGACGTCCCCGTCGGCAAAGGCCTGCTCGGCCGCGTCGTCGATGGCCTCGGCAATCCGATTGACGGCAAGGGCCCGATCAAGGCCGACAAGCGCATGCGCGTCGAAGTCAAGGCGCCGGGGATCATCCCGCGCACCTCGGTTCACGAACCCGTCCAGACCGGCCTGAAGGCGCTCGACGCGCTCGTCCCCGTCGGCCGCGGCCAGCGCGAGCTGATCATCGGCGATCGCCAGACCGGCAAGACCGCGGTCGCGATCGACACCTTCATCAACCAGAAGGCCGCCAACGCGGGCGATGATGAGTCGAAGAAGCTCTATTGCATCTACGTCGCCGTCGGCCAGAAGCGCTCGACCGTGGCGCAGATCGTCCGTCAGCTCGAAGAAAATGGCGCGATGGAATATTCGATCGTCGTCGCCGCGACCGCGTCGGAACCCGCCCCGCTGCAGTTCCTCGCCCCCTACACCGGCTGCACCATGGGCGAGTTTTTCCGCGACAACGGCATGCACGCCGTGATCGTTTATGACGATCTGTCGAAGCAGGCCGTCGCTTACCGCCAGATGTCGCTGCTGCTGCGCCGCCCGCCGGGCCGCGAAGCCTATCCGGGTGACGTGTTCTATCTGCACAGCCGCCTGCTCGAGCGCGCTGCAAAGATGAACAGCGACAATGGTTCGGGCTCGCTCACCGCGCTGCCGATCATCGAAACGCAGGCGGGCGACGTTTCGGCGTACATCCCGACCAACGTGATTTCGATCACCGACGGCCAGATCTTCCTCGAAACCGGTCTGTTCAACGCCGGTATCCGCCCGGCGATCAACGTCGGCCTGTCGGTGAGCCGCGTCGGTTCGGCCGCGCAGACGAAGGCGATGAAAAAGGTGTCGGGCTCGATCAAGCTCGAGCTTGCGCAATATCGCGAAATGGAAGCCTTCGCGCAATTCGGTTCGGACCTTGATGCGTCGACGCAGAAGCTGCTCAACCGCGGCGCGCGCCTGACCCAGCTGCTCAAGCAGGCGCAATTCCAGCCGATGCCGTTCGAAGAGCAGACCGCGTCGATCTTTGCCGGCACCAACGGCTTCCTAGACAATGTCGCGACCACCGACGTCAACCGCTACGAACAGGCGATGCTCGCCTATCTGCGCAGCGACCACCCGCAGGTGCTGGCAGCGATCCGCGATACCAAGGATCTGGGCGACGACGCCAAAAAGGGCCTGGTCGCGGCGCTCGAAGCATTCGGCAAGATTTTCGCTTAGTAACCATTCCACCGTCACCCCGGGCTTGACCCGGGGTCCCGCCTAACGGCGGCGGTGGCGACAGCGGGACCCCGGATCACGTCCGGGGTGACGAAAAAGAGGAACCGATAGAGTGGCATCACTCAAGGAACTCAAAGGGCGGATCGGCTCGGTCAAATCGACCCAGAAGATCACCAAGGCCAAGAAAATGGTCGCCGCGGCCAAGCTGCGCCGTGCACAGGCGGCCGCCGAAGCCGCGCGCCCCTATGCCGAACGGCTCGAAGGCGTCGTCGCCAGCCTGGCGTCGAAGGTCGGCGGGTCCGATTCGGCGCCGCAGCTGCTCGCCGGCACCGGCAAGAGCGACACGCATCTGCTCGTCGTCCTCAACAGCGACCGCGGGCTTGCGGGCGCGTTCAACTCGAACATCGTCCGCGCCGCGCGCGACAAGGCGCTCGAATTGCAGGCGCAGGGCAAGAAGGTTCTCTTCTTCCTCGTCGGTCGCAAGGGCCGTCCGGTCATCGCGCGCCTGTTCGCGGGCCAGATCGTCGAGCAGTACGAAACTACCGGCATCCGCGACATCGGCTTTGCGCAGGCGCAGGACATCGCCGCCAAGGTGATGGAAATGTACGAAGCAGGCGCCTTCGACGTCGCGCATCTCTTCTATTCGAAGTTCCGCTCGGCGCTCCTTCAGGAAGCCACCGGCCAGCAGCTGATCCCCGTCCCCGCCCCAGTCGATGTTCCGGCATCGAGCGGCGCCGCGGTCGAATATGAGCCCGACGAAGAAGCGATCCTCGCCGACCTGCTGCCGCGCAACATCACGATCCAGATCTTCAAGGGTCTGCTGGAAAATGCCGCGTCCGAACAGGGCGCGTCGATGACCGCGATGGACAATGCGACGCGCAACGCGGGCGACCTGATCAACAAGCTGACCATCATTTACAACCGCACGCGTCAGGCGGCGATCACGACCGAACTGATTGAAATCATCGCGGGCGCCGAAGCGCTCTAATCGATCAACCCAAGGAAGAAGACCATGGCAACCGCTCCCGCTCCCGAGAAGAAGGCTCCGGCCAAGAAGGCCGCCGCGCCTAAGGCTGCTGCGCCGAAGAAGGCCGCTGCCCCCAAGGCCGCCAGCACCGGCATCGCCACCGGCCGCATCGCGCAGGTCATCGGCGCGGTCGTCGACGTCCAGTTCACCGGCGAGCTGCCCGCGATTCTGAACGCGCTGGAAACCGACAACAACGGCAACCGCCTCGTGCTCGAAGTCGCGCAGCACCTCGGTGAAAACACCGTCCGCACCATCGCGATGGACGCGACCGACGGCCTGACCCGCGGCCAGCCCGTCACCGACACCGGCGCGCAGATCTCGGTCCCCGTCGGCCCGCAGACGCTTGGCCGGATCCTCAACGTCATTGGCGAGCCGATCGACGAACGCGGCCCGGTCGTCACCGACCTCCGCTCGCCGATCCATGCCAAGGCACCGGAATTCGTCGACCAGTCGACCGAATCGAGCATCCTCGTCACCGGCATCAAGGTCATCGACCTGATCGCGCCTTATGCGAAGGGCGGCAAGATCGGCCTGTTCGGCGGCGCCGGCGTCGGCAAGACCGTTCTTATTCAGGAACTGATCAACAACATCGCCAAGGGCCATGGTGGTACGTCGGTGTTCGCGGGCGTCGGTGAACGCACCCGCGAAGGCAATGATCTCTACCACGAATTCCTCGACGCCGGGGTTATCGCCAAGGACGCCGACGGCAACCCGACCCCCGAGGGATCGAAGGTGGCGCTGGTGTTCGGCCAGATGAACGAGCCCCCGGGCGCCCGCGCCCGCGTCGCCCTGTCGGGCCTGACGATCGCCGAATATTTCCGCGACGTCGAAGGTCAGGACGTGCTGTTCTTCGTCGACAACATCTTCCGCTTTACCCAGGCGGGTTCGGAAGTGTCGGCGCTGCTCGGCCGTATTCCCTCGGCTGTGGGTTACCAGCCGACGCTGTCGACCGACATGGGCGCGCTGCAGGAACGCATCACCTCGACGAACAAGGGCTCGATCACCTCGGTGCAGGCCATTTACGTTCCCGCAGATGACTTGACCGACCCTGCCCCGGCAACCTCCTTCGCCCACTTGGACGCGACGACGACGCTGAACCGCGCGATTTCGGAACTCGGCATCTATCCGGCGGTCGATCCGCTCGATTCGACCAGCCGCGTGCTGACCGCCGCGATCGTCGGCCAAGAGCATTATGAAACCGCCCGCCGCGTTCAGGAAACGCTGCAGAAGTACAAGTCGCTGCAGGACATCATCGCGATTCTCGGCATGGACGAGCTTTCGGAAGAAGATAAGCTGGTCGTCGCGCGCGCGCGCAAGATCCAGCGCTTCCTGTCGCAGCCCTTCCACGTCGCCGAAGTCTTCACCAACATCCCCGGCAAGTTCGTGGCGATCGAAGACACGGTGAAGTCGTTCAAGGCGGTCGTCGACGGCGAATATGACCATCTGCCCGAAGCGGCTTTCTACATGGTCGGCGGCATCGACGAAGCGGTCGCCAAGGCCGCGAAGCTCGCCGAAGACGCGTAACAAACCTACACCCCTCCCCGCGCGGGAGGGGTTTAAGGACATATCATGGCTCTGAAGTTCGAACTCGTCACCCCGGCCCGCCTCGAGCGGTCGATCGAGGTTTACATGGTCACCGTGCCCGGCGCCGAGGGGGATTTCTCGGTGCTCGAAGGCCATGCGCCGTTCATGGCGACGCTGCGCAACGCGCCGCTGACCATCTACGCCACCCAGGGCGCCGCGCCCGAGGTGATCGAGGTCGAAGGCGGCTTCGCCGAGGTGAACGAGTCGGGCCTGACCGTCCTCGCCGAGCGTATCGCCGCCTGATTCTTTCCGCCGTCCACGGCAGAAACAAAGCCCGCATTCCCATCGGATGCGGGCTTTTTTGTGCGTCGAAGCAGCAGCGAATGGATTCGCGCAGAGAGCACAGAGGCCGCGGAGATTATGGTTCACGCGGAGCCGCGGAGCCGCGGAGAAGAATCCGAATCGCGGCTTTGCCGCCTTTTTTCTCGTCTCTGCGAACTCTGCGTTCTCTGCGCGAAAATCCTTTTCCCTCCGCGGCTCCGCGCCTCCGCGCCTCCGCGCCTCCGCGTGAACCACTTACGCGCCCGGCCACCGCATTTCACAATCACCCCGCGCATTAGGACAATGTCAAAGTTTCCACTTTATTCACCGTGTCGGATGGGGGTGCGTCTGCCGCTTGCGGCGATGCCTCCGACAGGATTTGGAAAGCAGGACAAAGCGAATGAGTGCATTCGGACGCCGACCCGGAACCGCTGGCCGCCCCGCCTTTGGCGTGGCCAAGCCGATGCAGGGTGGACCCGGCATGGGCGGCGGCGCGCAATTCCCTGCGATCGACACGCCCGCGATCGAAATTCCGCAAATGCCGTCGCACCTGTCGCCCGAAGAAGAGGCGATGGAGCGGCTGAACCTGCGTTCGACCGCCGAAGCGATGGAGCCCGAAAAGGCGCAGGGTTTTGAAGCCAGCGTTCACAAGATCAAGGAACAGGTGCTGCCGCGCCTGCTCGAACGCGTCGACCCCGAAGCCGCGGCGACGCTGTCGAAGGACGAGCTGACCGAAGAATTCCGCCCGATCATCCTCGAAGTGCTCGCCGAGCTGCGCATCACGCTGAATCGTCGCGAACAGTTCGCGCTTGAAAAAGTGCTCGTCGACGAGCTGCTCGGTTTCGGCCCACTCGAAGAATTGCTCGCCGATCCCGATATTTCGGACATCATGGTCAACGGCCCGTACCAGACCTATATCGAAAAAAAGGGCCAGCTGGTCCTCGCGCCGATTCAGTTCCGTGACGAGCAGCATCTGTTCCAGATTGCGCAGCGCATCTGCAACCTCGTCGGCCGCCGCGTCGACCAGACCACCCCGCTTGCCGACGCCCGTCTGAAGGACGGCAGCCGCGTCAACGTGATCGTCCCGCCGCTCTCCTTACGCGGTACCGCGATCTCGATTCGTAAATTTTCGGCTAAGCCGATCACGCTCGACATGCTGTGCCAATGGGGCGCGATGAGCCAGAAGATGTGTACCGCGCTGAAGATTGCGGGCGCCAGCCGCTTCAACATCGTTATCTCGGGGGGTACGGGTTCGGGCAAGACGACGATGCTCAACGCGCTGTCGAAGATGATCGACCCCGGCGAACGCGTGCTGACGATCGAGGATGCCGCGGAACTTCGCCTGCAGCAGCCGCACTGGCTGCCGCTCGAAACGCGCCCCGCAAACCTGGAGGGCAATGGCGCGATCCATATGGGCGACCTTGTCAAGAACGCCCTGCGTATGCGCCCCGACCGCATCATCATGGGTGAGGTTCGCGGCGCCGAATGTTTTGATCTGCTCGCCGCGATGAACACCGGCCACGACGGATCGATGTGTACGCTGCACAGCAACAGCCCACGCGAATGCCTGGGCCGTATGGAAAATATGGTGCTGATGGGCGACGTGAAGATCCCGAAGGAAGCGATCTCGAAACAGATCGCCGATTCGGTCGACATGGTTATCCAGATCAAGCGCCTGCGCGACGGGTCGCGCCGCGTCACCAACGTCACCGAGGTGATCGGCATGGAAGGCGACGTCATCGTCACCCAGGAATTGTTCAAGTTCGAATATCTCGACGAGGACAAGGACGGCAAGATCGTCGGCGAATATCGCGCCATGGGATTGCGTCCGTATACGCTGGAAAAAGCGCGGCAGTACGGGTTCGATCAGCCCTATCTGGAGGCGTGTCTGTAAAACATCGTCGTCCCCGCGAAGCGGGGGCCGCTCGAAGTTTACGCGGCGATGATGAGTAAGCCCGATAGCGGCCCCCGCCTTCGCGGGGGCGACGGCAAATCAAGGCTTCAACGCCAGCGCCGCCGCCAGGATCGCCACCCCAACCCCCGTCAGCATAATCCCCCGCCACGGCATGAATCCGACCGCATCGACGTCGCGCCGGTTACGGCGGCGATAGTCGGCAACCTCCGCGGCGACCGCAACCGCGGCACCCGCGGCACTGACAATCAGCATCGACCCTTGCATTGACGCGCGCACCTTCGCAAACAGGAACCAGTCCCCCCAAGAGAGAGGTTGCCCATATGCGTCCGTTATTGATTCTTGCAAGTACCGCGCTCGCCCTCGCCGTCCCCGCTGCCGTATCGGCCGATCACGATGGCGGCGGCGCCCATGCCGCCAAGCCCGGCGATGCCATCGCTGCGGCAGTCGCCGCGCCGACCCGCACCCCCGAAAACCTGGCGCGCGACCAATATCGCCACCCCGCCGAAACGCTCGCCTTCTTTGGCGTCAAGCCGGGTGACACGGTGGTCGAGCTGTGGCCCGGCGGCGGCTGGTACACCGAAATCCTGGCCCCGCTCGCCAAATCGGGTGGCGGTACGCTCTACGCCGCGGCGCCGTGGGACCGCGGGCTGAACCGCATCAAGGAATGGCAGGGTGCGAACGCCGACCTCTACGGGGGAATCAAGCTCGCCGAATTTCCCCATGCCGGAACCAATCCCAAGGTTCCCGACGGCAGCGCCGATGTGGTGCTGACGTTCCGCAATGTCCATAACTGGCGTTTCGGTGGTGCCGACAGCACCGCCAATGCCTTCAAGCAGATTTTCGCGATGCTCAAGCCCGGCGGTACGCTGGGCGTGGTCGAGCACCGGCTGAACGAGAACGACGACGCTGCGAAGGAAGAGAAATCGGGCTATATGAAGGAAAGCTCGGTCATCGCCTTTGCCGAAGCGGCGGGTTTCAAGCTCGCCGCACGCAGCGAGGTCAATGCAAATCCCAAGGATACAAAGGATTATCCGAAGGGGGTCTGGACCCTGCCGCCGCGCTTTGCCGAGGGAGATGTGGACCGCGCCAAATATGCCGCGATCGGCGAATCGGATCGCATGACGCTGAAGTTCGTGAAGCCCGCGTCCTGAAGCATTTTGAATCCATCGACCCTGCGCTGCTGCTGAGTGCTTATGCGCAGGGTATTTTCCCGATGGCCGACGGGGCGGATGACCCGTCGGTCCATTGGGTCGAACCGCGGCTGCGCGCGATCCTGCCGCTGGATGGTTTCCGGCTGTCGCACAGTTTGAAAAAGACGATCGTCGCCGACCGGTTTCGCGTCACCACCGACACCGCCTTTGCCGACATGGTCGCGCTGTGCGCCGAGCCTGCGGGCGATCGGCCGACGACCTGGATCAACCCCGTCATCAAGGCGAGTTACGACCGGCTATTCCAGATCGGCCATGCGCACAGCGTCGAATGCTGGCAGGAGGACGAACTGGTGGGCGGACTCTACGGCGTGTCGCTCGGACGCGCCTTTTTCGGCGAATCGATGGTCAGCCGGGCGCGCGATGCCTCAAAGGTCGCGCTGGCGCATCTCGTCGCGCGGCTTATCGCGGGCGGCTGGAAATTGCTCGATTGCCAGTTCATCACCCCGCACCTCGCAAGCCTCGGCGCGATCGAAATCCGCCAAGCCGACTATCTGGCGCGGCTCTATTCGGTATTGGCGGGCAGTGAGGGCGCGGGCGCGGGCGCCGGGGCAGGCGCCGCGGTCGGTTCGCCGCCCTCGCCGCCATTCGTTGCGGGCGACTGGGGCGCGCTCGACGCCTTGGGCGCCGCCGATGCGCCCGATTTTGTTGCCGCCGGCGCGACGGGCTCGCCGCCGGGATATGTCATCGCACAGCTTTTGACGAAGACGTCGTAAATCGGGTGCTGGATGATGTTGCGGTCGGGCCGCTCGCGGAAAATCCAGCCCGAAAAGACACGGCGCCATCGGTCGTCGCGCTGGTCCTGCACCGTCAGCTGCACGAACGCGCCGGTTTCGGGCGGATCCTCCCACGGCGCGGTCTGCTCGCACGCGCGCAACCGGACGATCGCGCGGCCGACCCGCGCCGATTCGCCGGGCTTCATCTCCAGCTCGCGCACCAGCCCGTTGCGTTTGTTGAGCAAGCCGACGACGGCAACGCGCTCGGCCATCGGGGTCGCACCCTCAATGCCGCCGACTTCCTGCGGAACGCGTTCGGACTTGGCCACCGTCGAAACGGTCGCGCTGCCATTGCCTTTGGACGGCGTCCGGTCGCACGCGCCCAGCGCGGTCGCGGCCAGCAGCGCGAGCAGCGCAGTCGTGGTCCGACGCGACATTATTCGCCGGGCCGCCAGGCCTCATAATCGCCGGTCGCCGCAGCGCGCTGGCCGCCACGTTCGAGCGCCCCGGCAGGGCGATAGGCGCCGGTGCTGCCGGTCAGGTTGGCGGTCGGTTCCTTTTCCCATGCGCGCGGCGCAGGCAGCACGTCGGTCGGCAATTCGTCAAAGGTGCGGTGCAGCCAGCCGTGCCATTCGGGCGGCACCCGACTGGCATCATTCGATCCCTTGTAGATCACCCAGCGGCGGTCGCCCTTGCGCGCGCGATGATAAGTGTTGCCAAAGCTGTCCTCGCCGACTTTTTCGCCGGTTTTCCAGCTATTCAGCAGCGTGCCGACGGTCGCACCGTCCCACCAGGTGAAAATCTTGCCGAGGATGCTCATGGCGAGGCGTTTACAGCCAAGGGTGCGGAGTTCGCAAGCGCTGTTTCAGCGCCGTTCTTGCCACGTCACCTTGGCGGTCTCGTCTATGTTCAGGCGCGCCGCGGTGCCGCCGGCGAGTTCCAGTACCGCGCTGACCTCGCCGCCGCTGGTTACCGGTTCCAGCGATTGGGGGATGGTATTTTCGGCGATACGGTCGATGCTGCCGTCGGCGCGGATGAAAAACATATCCAGGGGAATCAGCGTGTCCTGCATCCAGAAGGTGGCGATGCGGGGCTTGTCGAACGGAAACAGCATCCCGCCGTTCGCGGGCAGCGCGGTACGGAGTTTGAGCCCGAACTTTTGCGCCTCGGGCGTGCGGACGACCTCGACGTCGAATCGGTGCGTCTGGCCCGCCGCAGCGATCGTCACCGGAACAAGGCCGGTAGTATTCGTCGCAGTATCGGCCGCGGTCTCGCCGCCGCCGCTGCACCCCGCGATCGGCATCGCCAGCGTCAGAGCAAGGGCAGTCAAAATGGCGCGCATCGGCAGATCCTTATTCGGGCAATTTTGGCCAGCCCTAATCGAGCCCCGCCCCATCGTCCAGCGCCGCCAGCGCCGCCTCGTCCCCCGGCGCGATCGCCAATATCCGACGCGCCAGCGCCATGCTGTGCCCGGCGCGCAGAAACGCCGCAATCTGCCGCTCGCGCAGTTTCGGATCGTCGGCGGGACGCGTCGCAAACGGCCCGAAGCGCCGCCGCCGCGCGAAGCCGACGGCCGACGCCAGCGCCGACGCCTCAGCGCTCTCGATCGCCTCACCGCTATCCTCGCTCGCGATGCCATCGACATACAGCTGCGCCTTGACCCGCCGTACCCCCAGCCCGCGGCGCGTCATCGCCCCGGCGCGCATCACGGCATATTGGCGATCATCCAGGAACTGCAAGCGCTCCATCCGGTCGGCTACCGCCTCGCACGCCACCACTGCGTCAACCTCTCCGGTCCATTCCGATTCGCGAATTTTTCGAGACAGATAGCGCGTCAACTTGGCGCGGCTGGTGGCGAATCGCGCTACATAGGCCAAGGCCAACTCGTCGAGCCGCGCTGCGCCAAGCGGCCTTTTTGAGCGGTCAGGAGGAGCGCGGCGATTGGCCATATGCCATGTTTGTGCCACAGTCGGGCCTGATTGAGAACGATCAACACCGCCATATCGGGCATTAAAGCCCGGAAATGGGCGATTGTTTACACAACACAGGGCTCGCGCACGGACACCATGGCTCAGAAAGATGACATGCTTGTTGCCGCGCGGCCCGTATCGCGGGATGTCGCACCCCCTATGACCGATACCAACACCCCAGCGGCGGACGCGCTTCAGCCGACGCCGACCTTCTGCGCCCAGCCGCGCCGCTTTTCGGACTTTGCCACTGTCGGCGAAGCGCTCGACTATGCGGCGAGCGGCACCCGGGGACTCAATTTCCACGATCCGCGCGGCAAGCTGGTGCGCCCCTATCCGTATCGCGAACTGCGTGACGACGCGCTCCTGAGCGCCTACCGGTTGATCGCTGCCGGGGTGAAGCCGGGCGATCGCGTCGCCCTGATCGCCGAGACCGGCCCCGAATTCGCCGCGCTGTTTTTCGGCACCATCTATGCCGGGGCCTGGCCGGTGCCGTTGCCGCTGCCGACCAGCTTTGGCGGCCGCGACAGCTATGTCGGCCAGCTCGGCGTGCAGCTCACCAGCTGCGACCCGACGATGCTGTTCTTTCCGCCCGAAATCGCCGCGATGGCGGTCGAGGCCGCCGAAGCGCAGAGCGTTTTGCCAGTCGACTGGAGCGAATTCGCCGCCAAGCCCGCGCCGGTGACCGACCTGCCCGCGCAGCAATCGAACGAAACCTGCTATCTGCAGTATAGCAGCGGCTCGACGCGCTTCCCGCACGGCGTTGCGGTCACCCACGCCGCGCTGCTCAACAACCTCGCCGCGCACAGTCATGGCATGGAAGTGCGCGACAGTGATCGCTGCGTCTCGTGGCTGCCCTGGTATCACGACATGGGCCTCGTCGGCTGCCTGCTCTCGCCCGTCGCCAACCAGGTGTCGGTCGATTATCTGAAGACCGAGGATTTTGCGCGCCGACCGCTCGCCTGGCTCGACCTGATCAGCCGCAACGAAGGGACCACGCTCAGCTATTCGCCGACCTTTGGTTACGACATCTGCGCCCGCCGCGTGTCGAGCCAGACGCATGTCGCCGACCGCTTCGACTTGTCGCGCTGGCGCGTCGCCGGCAATGGCGCCGACATGATCCGCCCCGACGTGATGCAAAACTTCGTCGATGCCTTCGCCGACGCCGGGTTCAAGGCGAGCGCCTTCCTGCCGAGTTACGGTCTCGCCGAAGCAACGCTGGCGGTCAGCATCATGCCGCCTGGCGAAGGCATTGTCGTCGAACTGGTCGAGGAAACCGAGCTGTCGGGCGCCGCCAATGATGCGGGCCGCCCGACGCGCTATCGTGCCATCGTCAACTGCGGCCGCGCCGCGCGCGACATGGTGATCGAGGTCCGCGACGAGCAAGGCAACGCCCTGCCCGACCAGACCGTCGGCAAGGTTTGGTGCACCGGCCCGTCGCTGATGACCGGCTATTACCGCGATCCTGAATCGACCGCCGCCTGCCTGGTCGATGGCTGGCTCGACACCGGCGATATGGGTTATCTGTCAGACGGTTACATCTATATCGTCGGCCGCGCCAAGGACATGATCATCATCAATGGCAAGAATCACTGGCCGCAAGATATCGAATGGGCGGTCGAACAATTGCCGGGGTTCAAATCGGGCGATATCGCAGCGTTCGCGATCACCGCGCCCGGGGGCGAGGAGACCCCCGCGGTGCTTGTCCAGTGCCGCACCAGTGACGATGCCGAACGCCTCGCGCTGCGTGAGACGATTCGCGATCGCGTCCGCGCGATCACCGGCATGAATTGCCTGATCGAGCTGATCCCGCCGCGTACCCTGCCGCGCACCAGTTCGGGCAAACTCAGCCGTTCGAAAGCGCGCGCGCAATATCTGGCCGGCGAAATTCAACCCTTTGCGATAGCGGCCTGACGCAAAGCACTGACCTTGCCTCCAAATTTTGTCCCGACGCTGGACAAAAAACACGGCAAATGAACGCGCTGGTTACCTTCGGGTAACACCCCGACGCTAAACGGATCGGGTGAAAAGCCTGTTGACCGACCAGATAGCAGCCGAAGAGATTCCTGTGCGGACCCTGTTGGGGCTGGGGCCGCGTGATGCGGATATCGGCAATCTCCGCCAGCTTCAGCTTGCGCCGCTGCGCGGCCAGGGATCATTGCGCCTGTTCATGGGGCTGGGCATGGCGCTCGTCGCCGCTTTCACGATGATCCTCAGCGTCCCGATCGCGGTCGCTGGCGGCTGGCTCGGCACGGGCCTGATTTTCAGCCTGTGGTCCTACAGTAAATTTCGCAATCTGCCGCTCGGCGATCCCAAATTGTCGGGCCTGACCGAATATCGGATGTGCAACCGCCACGCGCTTTATTCCGCGCTGTTCTGGAGCACGCCCTTTTGGCTCCATGGGCTGACGCCGCCGGTCGATCATGTCCTGTCGATGTGGACGATCGCGGTGCTGATGATGGTTACGCTGGCGATCGTCGCGCACAGCATCCCGATGGCGTGCATCCTGTTTATCGCGCCGGTCACCCTGTCGGCGGCGGCGGCGCTCGTCCGCGCCGGCGCGCCGCAACTTGCGGCGGTTGCGGTCGTTGCCGGTCTTTTGCTCTGCAATTTCTGCGTCCGCTTTGCGCAAAGCCACATCCGCTATCGCCGCGCCGAAGAAACGCTGCACGAAAAGACGGAAACGGTCAGCCTGCTGCTGCGCGAGTTCGAAGAAACCTCGGCCGACTGGCTGTGGCAGACCGACAACAGCCGCCGCCTGGTTCATGTTTCGCCGCGTCTCGCCTTCGCGCTCGGCGCCCCCGCCGACGCGCTGGAGGGCGTGCCGTTGTTGCAGGCGCTGTCGGGCGATGCCTGGGACACCGGGCTGTTCCCCAAAAGCCTGCACGAGATGGCCGAACGGATGAAGCGGCGCGAAAGCTTTTCGAACCTGATCGTGCCGGTCACGATCGGCGGGGCGCCGCGCTGGTGGGAGCTGTCGGCCTCGCCGCGCCTCGATGAAGCGGGCAAGTTCCTGGGCTTTCGCGGAGTCGGGTCGGACGTCACCGAACAGCGCGCGACCGCCGAACAAATCGCCAAAATGGCGCGCTTCGACAATCTCACCGGCCTGCCCAATCGCCTCAGCCTTAACGAAGATCTGGCGCGCGCGATGGCAACCGCGATCGATGCCAAGGCGCGCTGCGCGCTGCTGATCATCGATCTCGATCGCTTCAAGGCAGTTAATGATACGCTCGGCCATCCGGTCGGCGACAAGCTGCTCGCACAGGTTGCGGCGCGGCTGAAAGGGTTGATGGAGCGCGGCATGACCTGCGGGCGGCTCGGCGGCGACGAATTTGCCGTGGTGCTGCACAACGTCCCCTCCGCCGACGCCGCCGAAGATCTGGCGAAGCGCCTCATCACGACGATCAGTCGCCCCTATGTGGTCGACAACCATCAATTGTTCGTTGGCGCCAGTATCGGTTATGCAATCGGGCCGCAGGACGGCGCGACGGTCGAAACGCTGACCCGCAACGCCGACCTCGCGCTCTACAAGTCCAAGGACAAGGGCGGCAATGTTGTCGCGGGCTATGTCGCTTCGCTGCACGCGCAGGCCGAGGAGCGGCGGGTGATGGAACAGGAATTGCGCGGCGCCCTCGAACGCCGCGAATTCGAACTTTATTACCAGCCGGTGGTCACCGCCGCCGATGGCACGCTCAACGGGTTTGAAGCGCTGATCCGCTGGCAGAACCAAAAGCTCGGCAATGTATCGCCGGGACGCTTTATTCCGCTGGCCGAGGACGCGCGGCTGATTTCGCCGATCGGCGAATGGGTGCTGCGCACCGCGTGTCACGAAGCGATGAAATGGCCGTCGAACCTGAAGGTCGCAATCAACGTGTCGGCCGACCAGCTGACCGATCCGAATTTCGCGTCGGTGGTCGTGTCGGCGCTGGCGCAAAGCGGATTACCGCCGCAGCGGCTGGAGATCGAAGTCACCGAAAGCGTCTTTCTGCGCGACGGCGGCGGCGCGGCACAATTGCTCGACCAGTTGATCGGGCTGGGCATCCGCCTGTCGCTCGACGATTTCGGCACCGGCTATTCGTCGCTCGGCTATCTGCGCAAGACGCAGTTTTCGACGATCAAGGTCGATCGCAGCTTTGTCGTCGGCGCCGCCAAGGGCAGCATTGAATCGATCGCGATCATCCGCGCCGTCGTCGCGCTCGCCGACAGCCTCGGCATGTCGACGACCGCCGAGGGCGCTGAAACCGAGCTGGAGGTCGAAACGCTGCGTAATATGGGGTGCAGCAACATTCAGGGCTATTATTACGGCCGCCCGATGCCCGCCGCCGACGTGCTGACGCTGTTCCGCTCCACCGATTCGGCGGCCAGCGCCGCCGCCTGACGGCGACCAGTGGAACCCCTCGCGCGACGAATTGACGGGCTTAACAAAAGGTTCCGCCGCTCACCGCAGCTGCCGTGCGGCTCGTCGCGCAGCGGGTGGTGGGCCGCGCAAAGCATGACAAAGACGCTGCAACGCTTGAACACAAGCCTTGGGGGTCGCATTTCATGCTCTATCGTCGCTTTCTGGCTGCCGCCATTGCGTCCGTCATGACGCTCACCGGTCTGCTCGTCAGCGTCCCTGCTGTCGCGCAGGGCTATCTCCAATGCGTACCCTTTGCCCGCGCCGAATCGGGCGTCGATATTCGCGGCAATGCCAAGACCTGGTGGGCGCAAGCCGCCGATGATTATGCCCGCGGCAATGAACCGCGCGAGGGCGCGGTGATGGCGTTCGCCGGGACCCGCGGCATGCCGATGGGCCATGTTGCCGTGGTGAAAAAGATCGTCAGCGACCGTGAAATCCGCATCGACCATGCCAACTGGTCGCCGATCAACGGTCGCCGCGGCCAGATCGAGCGCAATGTCCGTGTCGTGGATGTCAGCGACGCCGGTGACTGGAGCATGGTCCGCGTGTGGTATGCCCCGATCGGCGACCTTGGCCTCCGCGCCAATCCGGTCCAGGGCTTCATCTATGCGGGCGACGCCCCGAACGAGGCGCCCAGCTTCAAGGCGCCGGTGTGGGCGCAGAATGACTGGAAGCCGGGCAACGGACTGGAAGTCGTCGTCGCGTCGCTCGGCCAGTAACGGCCGCTAATCGATCAAGAGCGGATTGTCCCCCTCCCGCTTGCGGGAGGGGAAAAGTCAGGCGTCGTCGCCCTTGTCAGCCTTGCCCGCATCCTTGGGCGCGTCGCCCTCAGCGGCGGCCGCCACATCCTCGAACCACGCTTCGACCTCGCCCGACAGCTTGATCGTCATCGGCTGACCAAAACGGTCTTTCGACTTGCCCGCGGCGACGCGGATCCAGCCTTCGGAAATCGAGTATTCCTCGACGTCGGTGCGCTCCTTGCCTTTGAAGCGGATGCCGATGCCGCGCTGGAGCACCTCCATGTCGAAATGAGGCGAGCGCGGATTGGTCGACATATGGTCGGGGGGCGTATCGGTCATGATGCTACTTCCAGAAAAAATGATGGCGCGGCCCTAGCGGGACCGCGCCACCATCGTCAATGGAAAGGGGGTTTTCAGAAACCCGCCTTTACCGTCACAAAGAACTGCTGCGGCGCCCCCGCGAGCAGGGTCTGACTGTCGCCGCGGTTGGCAAAACCATTGGTGCCGATCGTCGACACATATTCCTTGTCGAACAGGTTCGTTGCGTTGGCCTGCACCGAAATCCGCTCGTTCAGCCGGTAACCGATGCTGGCATCGACGATCACGAAGCCGCCAACCTCGGCGTCATTCTCGAACGAATAATAACGTTTGCCGGTGTAATTGGCACCGACACGGGCGAAAAAGCTGCCGGTATCCCAGGTGATCTCGCCCTTCGCCAGATGGCGCGGCGAATTGACCACCGTCTTGCCCGCGGTTGCCGCGACGGTCGTCCCCGCGGCGTTGACGACATCGTCCTGATATTCGGAGTTGTTGTACGCATAGGAGGCGAACAGCGACAGTTCGGGGGTGACGCGGAACGTCCCCGCCGCCTCGACGCCCCACGAGCGGACATCGCCGACATTCTGCAGGATCGCCGGGTTGCCCTGAATCCCCGAGCCATTGGCAAAGGCGATGATGCGATCCTTGAAATCGACATAATAGCCCGCGATCACGCCTTGGAACCGGGGCGATTTGGTACGGAAACCCAGCTCATAAGTGGTCGAGGTCTCGGGTTTCAGGTCGAGCGCGTCGAACCCCGCCTGCGTTGTCGCGAACGGCCCGCCGGTGGCCGAGCTTTCGAACGCGCGCATATTCTGGGTGTAGCTCGCAAAGACCTCATTATCGTCGTTGACCCGGAACAGCACGCCCGCCTGCGGCAGGAACCAGTCCTTCGCTTGCGTCCGCCCCGCCGCCAAGCCGCCGCGCACGATCGGCGTCGCGAGGTTGGTGACGCGCAGTCCCTTCCACCCGGCATTGATCTGCACCTGCCCTAGGTCGAGCGTGTCCTGTACATGATATTGCAGCGTCTGGGTGTTGAAATCGAACTCCCACTGCGTCGCCAGTGGATCCTTGGGGAATTTCAGGCTGCCGCGGCTCGGCGCGCCGGCGGTGTCGGCCAGCCCATAGAAGCGCCGCGCCTGATTGAAGTCGTTGTCCTCGTACCACATGCCGAGCTCGATCTGGTTGTCGCCGATCGTGAACAGGCTGCTCGCGACGATGCCATAACGCTCGATCTCATATTCGGTGGTGCGGATCGTGATTGGCGCACCGCCAGGGGTCGTCACATAGGGCGTGAACCACAGCCCGCGCCCTTCGTTACCATGGTAATATCCCATCGCGCTGAGCGTCCAGAAGTCGTTCAGCGGCGCTTCGACCCCGACCCCCGCCAGCCAGTCCTTGCGCAGGCCTGAGGCGTCGTAATAAGCGTCGTCGACTGTCGCGACCGGCGCCGGAAACGCCTCGCCAACCCCGGCATAGAGGGCGGTGAACACGGCGTCCAGTGGCAGCGAGCCGTTGGCGACCCCGGTGTTGAACGCGGCGCGCGCGACCTGGTTCTGATAGACTTTGGCGACCTGCACCGCAGTGTCCCAATCCTTGGCGAAATTGTCCCACCGATACCCCAGCCGGTCGATCATTTCGGCGCTCAGATCCTGATAGTCATTCTCGGCGCGGTCCGAATAATTGACGAAGCCAAAGAATTTCCCGTCGCCGACCGGCTGGACGATCCGCGCATTGACCTGATGCTGGCGCTGGACGCCGTCGCCCTTCCACTTATCGGCATCCTGCCAGGCATAGCTCAGCGCCAGCCGCGGCCCGTTCGCACCGATCGCGCCGCTGTCGATCCGCACGAACGCACGCTTGGTGTCCTCGCTGCCATAGGTGCCCGACGCCTCGACCCCGAAGGTCTCGGCGGGGTCCCGCGCGTAAAATTCGATCGTGCCGCCGAGGTTGCTCGACGACGCCGCGCCCAGCGAGCCCGCGCCCTGCGCCACTTCGACCCGCCCGACATTCTCGCTGATGATCGCACGGCTGATGTGCAGGCCATTGTGGTTGCCATAGCTCATGTCGCCCAGCGGCACGCCGTCCAGCGTAAAGCCCAGCTGCTGCTGCGCGAAACCGCGGATCGAAATACGCGACGACCATTCATAAGTGCCGAACGGATCGGCCGACTGGAAATTGACCCCGGGCAGCTTGTCGATGGCTTTCAGCGGGCTGATCCCCGCCACTTCGAGCGCGATGTCGGCGGCCCCCAATTCCTGCACCTGGCGGGCCTGCCCCTGTCCCAGCACAACGATTTCCGCGACATCGTCCCCATCGGCTGCCGCCGCTTCAGCTGTCTCTACCGCAAACGCCGGCGTCGCCGCCAGTGCTACCATTACGGCGGCCCCAGCCCGCAGGTGGTTCCTGAACTTGCTCGTCATCATTTATCCCCCTTGTCCCGTCGCCGAAATGGCGCGGTGGTCGCGGGGGCTTTAGGGAGGCGATATTGCTGCACCGCGGCGAAGGCATGACGCAGCGATGACGGTAAAAAGAAGCTTTGCGGTCACATGAAATCCAGCTGCTCGGCGGCGGGATACAGATCACAATTTTCGCGCTCAATCCGCATTCCCAGCACGTGCAGCACGGCCTCGGTCTCGCTGCAGAAGCCCGGCCAGTCGTCGGCGATCCGCTCGGCGGTCCATTTCGCGTCATAAGCCGCAAAATCCTGCGCGATATGCCCCATTTCGCGCACAAACTCGCCCGCCATCGCGACGACCTCGGCATTGCCGCTCGATTTCAATCGCGGATAGAGGATCCAGTCCTCGCACTTCAAATGTCGCAGCAGCGTGTCACGCAGCATCCCGCGCACCGACGCCAGCTCGGTCGGGCGCGGCTCTTCGGGGGCGCGGACCAGGTCCAGCAAAAGCCGCGACAATGTCGCCAGTGCCGCATGTTCGGCGCGCAGGCGGCGCATCTCGGGACCAATGGGCATGGATCGCCTCTCTTAAACCGGTCCCTTCAGCGCTCTCCTAAGGGTCCGTTATGAAAAGACGGTAAACGCGCATTAGCTATCGCTGCGCAGGTCAACGCCGCGCATCGGCATCCTAGTTATTGTCGCATTCACCCGGCGTGCAGGAATCGGGGTCGCCAGCTTCCGCCAATGCAAGCAACAGGCCGCCGCCGACCAACACGACCAGGCCGACGACCACGGCAGCGGCGGTCCCGCCGTCCGAAAGATTGGAGCGGCCCGCGTGCGCGGCATCGCGGCCGGGCGCATAGCGCGCAGGGGTCAGGCTGCGGCCCGCCAGCGAGACATGCGGCGCGGCCCGATCGCTCGTAAACCCGAAGTCGAGCCCTTCGCCGATCCGCCATGTCGGCGATCTCAGCTGGTCGCCTTCGCGATGCTGGATCGGCGCCACTGTCAAGCTGGCGCGGACGCGCTTGTCGCTGTCTTTGGCGCCGCCCAGCGGGATTCGGACCCGTGTGCCGACAAAGCCGCCCATGGTGATTGGATTGGCAAGGCCGGCTGGCGATGCCGCGCCGCCAATTGTTTGGGCATGTAGCGGTGCAGCGCATGACAATAAGGCGAACACCACAGGCAGCTTATACATATTCATCGATCGGCCCTCCGTACGACCGTCTGGTCGTGCGAAATTGCGGCCGAATTGTGAAGCGCAGCGCCGCCGCATTATACTAGGTCATTCAGGATTTTTGACGCCAGAGACGGCGCGCCATCCGATGCGGAGGACGGACGTGTATCGGCCCAAGCGGTGGACAGCTCCCCGCCGCTGGCGCGATCAGATCGTGCTGCTTGCGGGCGAGGAAATCAAGCGCGCCGCCGACGCGCTTGAAGAATGGCTTATGCCGCTTCCTTCTTGCGCGACGCTTTCTTGCGCTCATGCGGGTCGAGCAGCGCCTTGCGGATGCGGATGTTTTTCGGCGTCACTTCGACCATTTCGTCGTCGTCGATATACGCGATCGCCTGTTCCAGCGTCATGCGGCGCGGCGGGGTCAGGCGGATCGCGTCGTCCTTGCCGGTCGAACGGAAGTTCGTCAGCTGCTTCGACTTCATCGGGTTGACTTCCAGATCGTCGGGCTTGGCATTTTCGCCGATGATCATGCCCTCGTACAGCGCCTCACCGGGCGACACGAACAGGATGCCGCGTTCTTCGAGCGGGCCAAGGGCATAGGCGACGGCTTCGCCATTGCCGTTCGAGATCAGCACACCGTTTTGGCGCCCCGCGATATTGCCCTTGTACGGGCCATATTTTTCGAACAGGCGGTTCATGATCCCGGTGCCGCGCGTGTCGGACAGGAATTCGCCATGATAGCCGATCAGGCCCCGCGACGGGCCACTGAAGGTGATGCGCGTCTTGCCGCCGCCCGACGGGCGCATGTCGGTCAGGTCGGCCTTGCGGACCTGCATCTTCTCGACCACCGTGCCGCTATGTTCGTCGTCGACGTCGATGACGACGGTTTCATAGGGTTCGGTGCGCTTGCCATTCTCGTCCTCGCCATACAGCACGCGCGGGCGGCTGATGCCGAGTTCGAAGCCTTCGCGGCGCATCGTTTCGATCAGCACGCCCAACTGCAGCTCGCCGCGGCCGGCGACTTCGAAACTGTCCTTGTCGGCGCTTTCGGTGACGCGGATCGCGACATTGGTTTCGCTTTCGCGGAACAGGCGGTCGCGGATCATGCGGCTGGTGACCTTGGTGCCTTCGCGGCCCGCCATAGGCGAATCGTTGACGGCAAAGCGCATCGACAGCGTCGGCGGATCGATCGGCTGCGCGGCGATCGGCTCGCTCACGCTGGTGTCGGCGATGGTGTTGGCGACGGTCGCCAGCGCCAGGCCGGCGATCGCGACGATGTCGCCCGCGCGGGCTTCCTCGACGGGAACGCGCTCGAGCCCGCGGAACGCCAGCAGCTTCGACGCGCGGCCGGTTTCGATGACCTTGCCGTCCATGTCGATCGCGTGGATCGGCTGGTTGACCTTGATCGTCCCCGACTGGACGCGGCCGGTCAGGATGCGACCGATAAAGTTATCGCGGTCGAGCAGGGTGGCGAGGAAGGTGAACGGGCCGTCTTCGGGCAGACCGGGGGTCGGGACGTGCGATACGATGGTCTTGAACAAAGGCTCCAGCGTGCCTTCGCGCGCTTCGGGATCTTCTGACGCGTAACCGCCGCGGCCCGAGGCATAGAGGATCGGGAAATCCAGCTGTTCGTCATTGGCTTCGAGCGTCAGGAACAGTTCGAACACTTCGTCGAGCACTTCGGCGGCGCGCGCGTCGCTGCGGTCGATCTTGTTGACGACGACGATCGGCTTGAGGCCGAGCGCGAGCGCTTTGCCGGTCACGAACTTGGTCTGCGGCATCGGGCCTTCGGCGGCGTCGACGAGCAGGATGACGCCGTCAACCATGCTCAGGATCCGCTCGACCTCACCGCCGAAATCGGCGTGGCCCGGGGTGTCGACGATGTTGATCCGCGTCAGGTCGGCGCCCTCGCCCCATTCAACGCTGGTGCACTTCGCCAGGATGGTGATCCCGCGTTCCTTTTCCAGGTCGTTGGAATCCATCGCGCGTTCCTCGACGCGCTGGTTGTCGCGGAAGGTACCCGACTGGCGGAACAGCTGGTCGACGAGGGTGGTTTTTCCATGATCGACGTGGGCGATGATCGCAATATTGCGCAAAGACATGCGGAGAGCCTTGATGGGAGGGGGCTGCGCCGGAAGCGCCGCGAAACGCCGCGCCCCTAACAGAATGGGTGCTGCGGCGCAACATGATTGCCGAAGTTGGCGAAGGTGCCGCGTAGCGTGATCCCGGTGGTGCAAAGTTTCAATAATTATTGAAACTTTAGAAATTACCGTATATAGCGCCGACATGGATTTGTCCCCCGCCCCCGATTCGCGCCCGGTTTCTCCAGCGGCCGCCCCATCCCCGCCGTTCCGGCTCTCCCCGCTTGCGCAGGCGTTTGTCCTGCATTTCGGCGAGATGGGGAGCCGCTGGGGGATCAACCGCACGGTCGGACAGATTTATGCGATGCTGTTCCTCGCCGACGCGCCGCGCCATGCCGAGGAGATCAGCGAGGCGCTGAGCCTGTCGCGCGGCAGCGTGTCGATGGGACTGAAGGAGCTGGCGAGCTGGAACCTGGTCCAACTCCGCCATGTCCCGGGCGACCGGCGCGATTATTATGAGACCCCGCGCGACGTGTGGGCAATCTTCCGGACCCTGGTCGAGGAACGCAAGAAGCGCGAGATCGACCCGACGCTGACGACGTTGCGGACGTTGCTGATGGAGCCCGCGACCGACGCGTCGGATCGCTTTGCGCAGGAACGCATCGCCGCGATGCACGAACAGATCGAGCTGCTCACCGACTGGTATGCCGAGATGCGGCGGCTCGACAATGAACGGCTGCTTCAGCTGCTGCGCCTAGGCGAGCGCGTCGTGAAGGCGCTTGAATTCAAGGACCGCATGCTGGGCCGCGGCAAGACGCCGGCCGCAACGGAGAACGACAATGGACACCCTTGATCCGCTGATCCTCGCGCGCATCCAGTTTGCCGCGAACATCAGTTTCCACATCCTGTTCCCGACGATCACCATCGCGCTCGGCTGGGCGCTGCTCGGCTTCAAGCTCGCGTACAACCGCACCAAGGACGGGGCGTGGATGGACGCGTACCGATTGTGGGTGAAGGTCTTCGCGCTGAGCTTTGCGATGGGGGTCGTGTCCGGCATCACGATGAGTTTCCAGTTCGGCACCAACTGGCCGGGCTATATGGAAAAGGTCGGCAATGTCGCGGGGCCGTTGCTCGCCTATGAAGTGCTCACCGCTTTCTTCCTCGAAGCGGTGTTCCTCGGCATCATGCTGTTCGGTTTCAGCCGTGTCCCCAACTGGGTCCACACGATGGCAACCTTGCTCGTCGCGGGCGGCACAACCTTGTCGGCCTTCTGGATCATCGTCCTCAACAGCTGGATGCAGACCCCGGTCGGCTATGAGATCCGCGATGGCGTCGTCCATGCCACCGACTGGTGGGCAATCATCTTCAACCCGTCGATGCCGTACCGGCTGATCCATATGCTGATCGCCTCGGCACTGACCGTCGCCTTCCTGATCGCGGGGATGTCGGCGTGGCGCTGGCTGAAGGACGGCGGCGGCGAAGGCGTGCGGCGCACGCTGAAGGCCGCGGTCTATGCCGCGGCGCTGCTGATCCCGGTGCAGATTTTCGTCGGCGACCTGCACGGGCTCAACACGCTGGAGCATCAGCCGCAAAAGGTCGCAGCGATGGAAGCGAATTGGGAGACGCGCAGCCACGTCCCGCTGGTGTTGTTCGCAATCCCCGACGAAAAGGCGCGCACCAATCATCTGGAAGTGGCCATCCCCTCGGGCGCCAGCCTGATTTTGAAGCATGAAGCGGCGGGCGTCGTTCCCGGCCTCAACGATTATGAAGGCAATCACCCGCCGGTCGGACCCTTGTTCTGGGGGTTCCGGATCATGGTCGGGATCGGGGTCGCGATGCTGGCGCTGTCTTGGTTCGCGGCGTGGACGATCCGCCGCCGCGGGGTCGATGCGATGCCGCGCTGGCTGGCCTATGGGCTGGTCGCAATGACCTTCAGCGGCTGGGTTGCGACGCTCGCGGGCTGGTATGTCACCGAAATCGGCCGCCAGCCGTGGCTGGTTACCGGGGTACTCAAGACCGCCGACGCGGTCGGCCCGGTCGGCAGCGCGATGGTCGCGAGTTCGCTGACGCTGTATCTGGTCGTCTATGCGGTGCTGCTCACCGCCTATATCGCGGTGCTCTATCGCCTCGCGCGGCTGGGCAAGGCGGCGCCGAACGACAAGCCGATGTTCCCGGTGCCCACCATCGCCCCCGGCCCCGCCGCCCCGCAGGAGGAACCGGCATGACCCCGTTCATCGATCCCTGGTGGCTGCCGGTCATTTTTGCCGGGCTGATGGGGCTGTCGATCCTGCTCTACGTCATCCTCGACGGCTATGACCTGGGCGTCGGGATGCTGACGCGGCTGGAGAAGGACGAGAACCGCGATTTGATGGTCGCGTCGATCGGGCCGTTCTGGGACGCCAATGAAACCTGGCTGGTGCTGGGTATCGGGTTGCTGCTGGTCGCCTTTCCGGTCGCGCACGGGCTGATCCTGACCCAGCTTTACCTGCCCGTGGTGCTGATGCTGGTCGCGCTGATCCTGCGCGGGGTGTCGTTCGAGTTCCGCGCCAAGGCGCCGCCCGAGCACAAGCAGCGCTGGGACCATGCGTTTTTCGCCGGGTCGCTGCTCACCGCGCTGTGTCAGGGCTATATGCTGGGCGCTTATGTGCTGGGGTTCGACCAGAGTCTGGCCGCGGTGCTGTTCTGCCTGCTCGCGGCGCTCGGGCTGGTCGCGGGCTATGTGTTCGTCGGCGCGTGCTGGCTGATCTACAAGGTCGAGGGCGAGTTGCAGAAGCGCGCGGTGCGCTGGGCCGAAATCAGCCTGTGGGCAACCGCGCTGGCGATGGCGATCATCTCGATCGCGACGCCGCTGTTGTCGGAGCGCATCTTCGACCGCTGGTTCCGCCTGCCCGAAATTATCGCCTTGCTGCCGATCCCGATCGCGGCGGCGACCTTGTTTATCGGCCTTGCGATCTTCCTGCGCCGGCCCTTGCGGGCGAAGGACGAGCTGAGCTGGGTGCCGCTGGCGATCGCGGGCATCCTGTTTGCCTTGGGGTTTGTCGGCATCGCCTACAGCTTCTACCCCTATCTGATCGCCGACCGACTCGACATCTGGCAGGCCGCGGCGAGCCCCGAGGCGCTGAGCATCATCCTGATCGGGGCGCTGTTCGTGCTGCCGGTAATCTTGGGATATTCGATCCTGTCGCACTGGATCTTTCGGGGTAAGGCGACGCACCTCAGCTATGAGTGAGGCACGGCGACGACGCGCCGCTGTAATCGGCACCCCAGCGGCGATAGCCCGCCGTGTCGATGTGGAAGCGCGTGATACCGTAAATCCCGAGGCCGACGCCGAAACGCGCGCCGGTGCGGGCGTGGAGAGGGCAAAGCTTGGCGATCAGCTCTTTGCGCGACAATGGGCGCATCGGCATTAGGTCGAGTGCCGCGAACCGCAGATGGCGGCTGGCCTTCGCGCCTTTGAAGCAAGTGTTGGCGACGGGATCGCGATAGCCCGATACGACCCGCACCGGTCCGGTTGCAGGCACCAGCTCGTCGCGAATATAGCGCAGGGTCGGGACCATCGCCGACCACAGCCGACGCGGCGGAACAGCAAAGGGCTGGCCCGCCTTGCAGCTGCGCCAGCGCGCGTCGCTGCGCAAAATATCGGCGAGCGGCAACACGTCGCCAACGCCTTCGCGCCGGAAATAGGTCTCAATCGCGGCGACATCCGCTTCGACGGCGCCTGTGCGCCAAGCTGTAAACAGATCGGCGTCGCGCTCACCCTCGACACGCGCGATCGGCACGAACGACCGAGTCAGCAAGATGAACGCCGCACCCCCCGCAATCGCAAACAAGAGCGCGGCAACGAGCCAGCGCCTCACAGCGTCGCCACCAGCCGCTCGACCGCTTGCCCCGCCGTCCGCGCCGCGCGCCGCAAATTTGCCTCAAAATCGCCGCCGCTGGCGTCATTGGCCTCGTCGGTCACCGCCTTGATCGCCCCCCAAGGCTTGCCCAGCCGTGCCGCGGCCTGCGCCACCGCGCCGACCTCCATATCGACGAGCGTCGCGCCGAGCGATGCGAGGTCGGCGGCGGCGGCGGGACAGGCGACGAAGCTGTCGCCGCTGGCGATGCGCGCGTGGGGCAGGCCGAGGCCGGGGTCAGGCATGGCGGGGAAATGGGCTTCTCCCGGCTCCCCCATCGGCCAGTCGCCGGCGCGGTAGCGGCGGAAGGTGCCGGGGTGGGTCGCGCCATAGTCATGCTGGAGCGCCTCGGCGATCCAGTAGGCGCCCGGCGCGGCGCCTAGTGCGCCGCAAGTGCCTGTCATCAGGATGAGGTCGGCAACTGGGCCGAGCAAGCCGGTGGCGAGCGCGGCGTTGACCTTGCCGAGACCGCAGGTGGCGATGGTGAGATCGTGGTTGTGTGCGTTGAGGCGGCGGATGGGGATGGGGGTGAGTTCGGGGGTGCCGGTGTTCGGGAACAGGGCGTCGGCTTCTTCGGGGAGGGCGGCGAGGATGAGAAGGTTCATAGGGTGGATTTAGCGGGCGTGGCGATCATCGCCAGCCTTGATGACGAGAATCGCGCAGGGACACGAAGGAAACGGAGATTTCTTTGGTTCACGCGGAGACGCGGAGAGACGGTTTCATCTCCGTTCGTGCTCAGCTTGTCGAAGCATTGTTCTTTCTGAGGCGTCGAAAAGAAAGGACGGCCCATCGACAAGCTCAGGGCAAACGGTTTTGGAGATCTCCCTCCGCGTCTCTGCGTCTCCGCTTGCGCCTTGCAACGATCGCTTCAAAAGGCTGAGTCGCGGCCCTTCGTCAGCGCTTCGCGCTGCCACCTCCCCATGGCTTCGCCACAGGGAGGATCATATTCTTGCCAAACCAGCCTCACCCCGCCATCGCCCTTCCCATGCTCGCCCGCATCTTCCCCGACCGCTTTGTCCCCATCCTGCTCGCGACGATCCTGCTCGCCAGCCTGCTGCCGGTGCGCGGCGCGGCGGTGCCGATTGCACAGGGGGTGTCGACCGCAGCGATCGTCCTGCTGTTCTTTCTCAACGGCGTCCGCCTGCCCCGCGACGAGGTGCTGCATGGCATCCGCAACTGGAAATTGCAGGGCAGCGCGCTGCTTTTCTGCTTCGGTTTCATGGCGCTGCTTGGGCTCGGCGCCCAGCTGGCGACCGCGGCGTTCCTGCCCGCCACGCTCGCGCTCGGATTCCTGTTCCTCGGCATCCTGCCCTCGACCGTGCAGTCGGCAACTGCGGCGAGCAGCATGGCGGGAGGCAATGTTGCTGCCAGCGTCGTCGCGGCGGCGCTGCTCAACCTGGTCGGCGTGATCGCCGCACCGTTGCTGTTCGCGGCGCTCGCGGGCAGCGCGGGGGAGATCAGCGGCGCGGCGGCGCTGCGGATCGTCGCGATCCTGCTTTTACCGTTCATCGTCGGCCAGCTGGCGCAGCGCTGGCTGCGCCCTTGGGTGCTGGCGCACAAGGGGCTGACAACGATCATGGATCGCACCGCGATCGCGGTCGCGGTCTATGTCGCTTTTTCGGCTGCGGTGGTCGCGGGGATCTGGGATCAGCTCGATGGGCGCGAGATTGGCATCATGTTCGGCGCGGTCGCCATCCTGTTGGCGCTCTCGTTCGGCAGCGCATGGGCTTTTGGTGCGCTGCTCAAACTCGCGCGGCCCGACCGCATCACCCTGTTGTTCGCGGGCGCGCAAAAGAGCATCGCGGTCGGCGCGCCGCTGGCGGCAACGCTGTTCCCGCCCGCGATCGCCGGCATGGTGCTGGTCCCGATCCTGGTCTATCACATGGCGCAGCTGATCCTGTCGGCGTGGATCGCGCCGACATTGAACCGCGCCGATCAAGTGTAATGCTTGAATAACACAGTGCTGCATGCCATATAGAGCGGGCAGACCCGTATTGGACCTCTGGGGGCTGGAAGGAAGACGAATGAGCGAGCAGACCGCGACGGCAACCACAACCGACGAGCTGAAGCTGACCCCGCCCGACCCCGTTCCGGCGGTGGCGCCCGAAAAAGCCGCAGGGCTGGTGCCGCTGTCGGGCGAGCAGAAATCGAAGCTGGAGGAACGCGTCGATGGCTTTATCGACGACCTCGTCGCGCAGGACGTCAACTCGCCGGCGTTCGGCCAGAAGGTCGACCAGATCACCAATATGGGCCGCAAGGAAATGCTGGAAGCGGCGAACCAGTCGAACCGCTTCCTCGACCGCCCGATCAAGGCGATGGACCGCGACACCGACATCGGCCAAAATCTGATCGAACTCAGGAACACTGTCGAGCGGCTCGACCCGTCCGCGAACGGCAAGCTGATCTCGAAACGCGGCCTGCTCGACAAATTGTTCGGCAGCAGCGTCACCAATTATTTCGCCAAATATCGCAGCGCCCAGTCGCATATCTCGAGCGTGCTCACCGCGTTGGCGAACGGCAAGGACGAGCTGTTGATGGACAATGCCGCCATCGACGTCGAACGCCGCAAATTGTGGGAGGCGATGGGCAAGCTGGAGCAGATGGTCCACATCGCCCAGACGCTCGACCGCAAGCTGGAGGACAAGGCCGCCGAACTCGACGGGGTCGATCCGGCGAAGGCCAAGGTGCTGCGCGAAAATGCGCTCTTCTATGCGCGGCAGCGGACGCAGGATCTGCTGACGCAAATGGCGGTCACGGTGCAGGGGTATCTGGCGCTCGATTTGGTCAAGAAGAATAATGTCGAGTTGGTGAAGGGCGTCGAGCGCGCGTCGACCACCACCGTCGGGGCGCTGAAAACCGCGATCACCGTCGCCCAGGCGATGACCAACCAGAAGCTGGTGCTCGAACAGATCACCGCGCTCAACACCACCACCGCCAACATCATCGACGGCACGTCGAAGATGCTGAAGGACAACACCGCGCGCATCCATGAGCAGGCGGCGTCGAGCACGATTCCGATGGAGACGCTGCAACGCGCGTTCCAGAATATCTATGACACGATGGACGCGATCGACACCTTCAAGCTGAAGGCGCTCGACAGCATGAAGACGACGGTCAACACGCTGGAGGGCGAGGTCGCCAAGTCGAAGGGCTATATCGCGCGCGCCGAGGGTGCGAGCCAGGCGCAGGCGAGCGTCGGCGGCGCCGACAGCCCGCTCGCGTCGCTCGAAGGATGACGATGAGCGAGGTCGACAAGGTCCGGATGTCGGCGGCATCGGCGATCGAACGGTCGCGCGAGCGCCGCCGCCCGATCGGGACCAAGAGCGTCGCGCTGCGCCGCCAGCATCTGTACAAGAAACTGGGGCGGGTGCTGGTTGCGGCGGGTGTCGTGCTGCTCGGCGCCGCGGTGTTCGGGCTGTTGGTTCAGCCGCTGGGCTTTGTCGGTCTGCTCGCGCTGACCGTGCTTTTGATCGGGGTCGCGGTGCTGTTCGGGCGGGCTCCCTTTCCCGAACCGCGCCAAGCCGACCTCCCCAAGACCGATTTGAAGCAGCTCGCCGGACGCACCGAAATCTGGCTGGAGGCGCAGCGCCCGATGCTGCCCGCTCCGGCGCGGACGCTGGTCGATGGCATCGGGGTGCAGCTCGACCTGCTCGCGCCGCAGCTCCAGACGCTCGACCCCAGCGAACCCGCGGCGGCGAACATCCGCAAACTGGTCGGCGAAGATCTGCCCGAGCTGGTTGCGGGCTATCAGCGCATCCCCGCGGGACTGCGCGGCGAAGCCCATGCCGGGCGCACCCCCGATGAGACGCTCGTCGGTGGCCTCAAGATGCTGGAAGCCGAGATCGGCAGCGCGGCGCGCAGCTTAGCGGCGGGCGAGCTCGACAAGCTGGCGACGCGCGAGCGCTATCTGCAGCTGAAGTATCAGGGCATCGACGGCGAGGATTCGCCCGCCAGCTAGGCGCTCCGCCAGCGCTGCGTCCCGAACCACAGCAGCAGGATCAGCAGCAGCGGCGGCGCGAGTCCCCAGTGCGCCGATCCGGCCAGCGGCGCGAGCAGTGGCGCCGATGACAGCAGCCACAGCGCCGCGAGCAGCGCGCCGACCGCCAGCGCCTCGAAGGCGAAGCTGCGCCAGAAGCGCGCGCGGGCGCGGGCGTAGGCGGCCTGGGCCTCGATCGCGCGTTCGACCTGGAGCGTGAAGGCGCGGTCGCCCGGACGCATTGGCGGCGCAAGCATCGCGGTCAGCATTGCATCGATGTCCGTATGATTCGGGGCCGTCATGCGTCCGCTCCTTCGCCGGTCATCTTCTGCGCCTTGGCACGCCCGCGCAAGACCAAGGATTTGAGCGTGCCGAGCGGCACCCCCATGATCTCGGCTGCCTCGCCATGCGACCAACCGTGGCCGAAGCACAGGGTAAGCGCGGCGCGTTCCTGCGGCGAGAGTGCAGCGAGCAAGCGGTCGGCGTCGATCGCCGCGTCGCTGGCGCCGCGCGGATCGGTCGACGTCGGCGCGTCGTCATCGCGGCCCGCCAGCCCTTCGCGTCGCCGCGCAGTGCGACGCTGGTCGAGAAACAACCGCCAGCCAATCCCCATGATCCAGGCCGCATAACTCCCCTGCCCCCGATAATCGCCCGCACGCTGCCACGCGCGGACAAAGGCTTCCTGCGCCAGATCGTCGGCGTCGCATCCCGCGGCGCGCGCCAGGAACGCCCGCAACCGCCCTTCGTGCCGCAGCACGAGGAGCTGGAAAGCGGCACGATCCCCCCCGGCAACCCGCTGGTTGAGAGCCCAATCTTCTTCGGCGCTCCCATCATCACGCAGCGGTGCGCTCCTCGGCAGCCGCGGCGCGCGCGAGGCGGCGGCGGACGAGCAGCGCGATACCGACAAAGATCGGGAAGAGCGATGCGCCCGCAGCGGTGCGGATGATCTGTTCACTGCCCTGCAGCAGCCCGAAACCCGCCATCGCGAGGCCGATCGCGAGCAGCACCAGCCCGTTGCGGTCGTCGCCCGGCGCCTCGACCTCACGGCTGCCGCCGACATGCTCATACGGCTTGTTGAGCTTTTCGATCAGCGGGCCGACCGAGTCTGATTTGGCTTCGAGCGCGCGGCGGATCGAACGATGGAGCATCCACGCATGGAGCAGCCGCGCCAGCAGGAAAAAGCCGACGGAAAACAGCGCCACGACCGTGACATTTTCGAGCAGGTCGAAAAAGCTGTCAGCCACCGCGACCAGTTCGGTCGTCGGCGGCGGAGCGGGCAGGTAGGATGCGATCTCGCGCGGGCTGATATAGGCCGCGATATCTTCGGCGCTGATCGATTCCGCGACCGGAACCGATACGGTCGTCGGGGCGGGCGGCGTCGCCGCAGGGGCGGGTACGGTCGCGGCAGCGGCCGCAGCGGCAATCAAAAAATCCATCGACATTTCTCTCCGTCATACCGCACCGGCATGGTGAAACCACAGGCGACGGCTTCCCGCAAGGCGGGGATGAACTGCACCGGGGAGCACATATCAACCGCCGCGCGAAGCCGTCGCCCGGACAGGCGCAAGGGCCGATCATGAGCTAGACGGCATGGCGTCCGGCAGTGGATGCAGGAGAGGAAGATTTTTTGCTCGGGGACCGGCGTCGCCGCCTGATCGCCCTGACAGCGGCGGGCGGCGGCAACCGCCGCCCGCCGGGAGGGGTCACTTGGTCGTGTAGCCGCCGTTGACCAGAATCGTCTGGCCGGTCATCCACCAACCCTCTGACACCAGCATACGGATCCAGGGCACGATATCCTCGATATCGGTGAGGCCGGTTTTCGAGAAGGCCGACAGGGCGCCCGCCGATTTGTGATACGCCACAGCGTCGGCGCCCTCCGCCGGATAGAAAAAGGGCGTATCCATCGGCCCCGGCCCGATCGCCGTCACCGAAATGCCCCGTTCGCCAAATTCCTTCGACGCCGCGCGGGTATAATGTTCGACCGGCGCCTTGGTGCCGGCATAGGCCGCGTAAAAGGGCGTGAACGCGCCAAGCAACGAGGTCACCAGGGTGCAGATCTTGCCATTGTCATTCAGATGCTTGCCCGCCTCTTTCAGGAAGAAGAAGGCGGTTTTTGAATTGACCGCGGTCATCTCGTCATATTCGGCCTCGCTGATCTCGGTGAAGGGCTTTTTCAGCACTTTTCCGACCGTGTTGATCGCGATGTCGGGACGGCCGATCGCGGCGATCATGTCGGCGAAGAGCTTTTCGACCGCGGCCGCAGACGTGAGATCGGCCTGGAAGCTGACCGCTTCGGCACCAGCGGCACGAACCGCCGCGAGCGTTTCCTCGGTCTCGGCCGCCGAGGCGGGGCTGTTATAGTGGATCGCTATCGCCTTTGCCCCATGCGCGGCAAGGTCACGGGCGATGAGGCCGCCCAGATTCTTGCCGCCGCCCGCGATCAGAACGGTTTTTCCTTGAATGCTGTGATCCGCCATCAAATATCTCCTTTGGGTCTGTTTTCCAGAGGATAGGACGCTTTCACCTTGTCCGCTTTCCAATTCCGGCGCAGTTTTCGGTTTGGGCAAGACGAGTCGTGGGGACTCGCGAGGTGGGCGATTGACCGAAGCCGCACAGATATGGGACGGGATCCGGCCGCGCTCCCAGCGCGACGTGGTCGCACGGCATCAGGCGCAGATTGGACATTTGGGCGTCCTGGCCGCGACCGAAAATCTGGCGCGCCCGACCGACTGGGCCTTCGAGGAGGATCACCACATCGTCGTTGTCCATCTGGGCGGACAACTCGATCGGATGGCCTGCGAGTTTTCGGTTGGGCCGTCGGGCAACGCACTGCCATCGCGCGGCGATGTCTGGGTCATCCCGGCGGCGTGCCGCTATGCGGCGCTGGCGCAGGGCGAACGGGCCGAGTTCGTCGAGTTCCGCGTGCCGACCGCACTGCTGGACGATGCGCCGATTGCTGCGCGCGTCCAGTATCGCGACGATGGTCTTTTCGACGCCACAGCCCGGTTGGCGCACCTCTTGCGCGGTGCAAATGACGATCTGTCGATGATGGCGGCGCGCGCCCTCGGCGACGCGCTGGAATGGCATATTTGCCGACACTATGGGCCTGGCACCAAAAGCCCGCGGCGCCGTCAGCTGTCGGCGTCCGACCGGGTCCTGCTCGCCGACGCGATCCGCGGGCAGCTCGACGCCCGCCACAGTCTTGACGTGCTGGCGGGGCTCGTCGGGATGGATGTTCGCCGTTTCACCAGCGCTTTCCAGCAGGCGTTCGGCCTCTCGCCCTGGCAATATGTGATGCGCATGCGGCTCGACGACGCGGCCCGGCGGCTCCGTAACACCACCGAACCGGTCACCGAGGTCGCGCTGGCTACCGGCTTTGCCACGCCCAGTCATTTTGCGACGGCCTTTGCACGGCGGTTTGGCATGCCGCCATCGCGCTATCGCGTGGCGCCTATAGCCCCTCGCCCCCCGTCCAATGCGCGTTGACCAGGCGGCGCGCGAGGGCGCTGACCTGGCTGCGAATGTCGGGGACCGCCACGACTTCCCACAAGTCGCCTCGCGTCATCGGCCCGATCGCGAGAATATGTTCGGACGGTTTGCCCGCGGCATCCATGACGTGACCGTCGCGGTCAATGTCCAGCCCCAGCCGTAGCGTGTCGGGACGGATGCGCCGCGCGCCAAGCAGGCGCTTCACCAGCGGATCCGACGAGCGCAGCAGGTCGCCCTGCGGCCCGGTGCAGTTGATCATCCGCGCCGCCCGCGTCGTCACGAGATCGGCTTCGCCGCGCGGCCGCCACGCCACGACAAGCGCGTCGGGACTGACCGTCACCCCCGCGATCTTGCCGGCGCGGAAGCGCAGCTGGCCCGAGGCGACCAGCGCGTCGATGCGGTCGGCGACTTCGGGCGCCAGCCGGTGGCGATGAACGTCCCAGAACGGGCGCAGGTGGCGCAGGAAACGCGCGCGCTTGTCGGCATCGGCGGCGGCCCACATCATCTGGGTAATCGGACGAATCGAATCGACGACGAGCCGCCAGTCGCGCTCCCTTGCTTCATTCCGCGCCCACCGCACCAGTTCGTGTCCGTCGTCAGAACATTTGGCGCAGATCGCGGCGTAAATTAGTGGAGAGCGGGCCTCGTCTGGGGATTGATATTAGGCGGCGAGCTTTCGGTGCTGCAAGCGCCGATATTGGATGGTCTGTCGTT